>JAEEGL015936403.1_pt1 | contig 25174 bp, 22 predicted proteins | sample 9134231 | NCBI WGS metagenome assembly JAEEGL01 (sample SAMN16246548, study PRJNA631951) | gut metagenome | biome: gut microbiome; feature: rumen; material: fiber-attached | host: Bos | place: Iran: Karaj | collected 2018-10 | reverse complement strand
ATCGCATCCATCTTGCGCATCTGCTTGATATTCTTCTTTTTCAGGTGCTTCATGAAAGCGAGACCCTGTTGTTCGGCACCTTTCTGCGAGGCATCGAGACCCAAGGCACGCGGTTTGTCGCTCCAAGGGGCAAACGACCCTCCGCTATGACTGATGGCTGCACGGAAGAGTCCTTTTGTCAAAGGCGAGGCACAGAGCATGCTGCAGCTGATGGCACCAGCACTCTCACCGAAGATAGTGACCTTCGAGGGGTCGCCACCGAAATTGGCAATGTTGCGCTGTACCCATTGGAGTGCGAAGATCTGGTCGAGCAGACCGTAGTTGCCCGAGTGACCTTCTGGATCCTCCTTTGCGAGTTGAGGATGTGCCAGGAATCCGAGGGCACCTGTGCGATACTCGATGCTGACAATGACCACACCACGCAGGGCGAGATGCTTCCACAGATCGCCGCCATAGTGCTCCGTCTGGAAGCCGCCACCATGAATCCATACCATCACAGGCAATTTGTCGTTGATGCTCTTGGCGGGCGTCGCACTGCCGAGATAAAGCCAGTCTTCGCTCCTCATATCAGCCGTACGACCAGGACGTGTAGGTTGTGGGGGCAGAGGACCGAAGTTGTCAGCTTTGAGCACACCCTCCCAGGGCTTTGCCGGCTGCGGAGCGCGCCAACGCAGGTCGCCAACAGGTGGGGCTGCGTAGGGAATGGCTTTATACACGGCAAGCTGTCCGTCGAGGATACCCTCCACGTCGCCTGTTTCTACATGGGTTTTCAACAGTGGCTGTGCCACAGCGTCTGCTGCCAGCATCAGGGCGCAGACCATCATGATCATTGTCAACAGCTTTTTCATATCATTGTCCGTTTTACGCCAATAGTCGGCATGAGAAATTGGCTTTATTGGGGGCAAATATACAAACAATTTTTCAAACTTCCAAATTTAATTGTTATAAAGTGATAACCGAAGCCATGAATCTATTGCGAAAATTTGGATTTCTCCCTTTTTCTCCTTACCTTTGCAGGCGAATTTCGATTAATCACTTTAATACCGAGACGGGAATATGAAGAAATTGACTTTATCATTGCTGATGCTTTGTGTGGGCCTGCTGGTTCAGGCTCAGAGTACATGGACCTATGGCGACCATACCTATACGATGAAGGGGAACCTGACCGCCAAGAAATACAACGGCGCTGCGACGGGCGTAGTGACGTTCACCAACATACCCTCCGACTACGAGGAGTTCGAGGCACTCTACACCCAGTTTCTCGGCAAAACGCCACACGGCACTGCTGCCATGATGCCGATGGCGATGGAGATCTACGGCCGTAACCGCGAAGAGGGACTGCGCTGTCTGAAGCTCATCAACTGGCCTAACAACGTGAACTCCGTCGTCTCACAGCTGAAGCAGAAATTCGGCACCTCTGAGTATGCGCCAGCCAACGACGGCTATCACCAGCGCTATCTGCCTGCCGCTGTGCTTAAGGGTGCGAAGCCAGAGAACGCCTACACGCCGAAACAGCCCTATACAGTGGAGATGAAAGCCAGCGTGAACAAGCATCAGGACATGACGTTTGGAGGCACAGGTCGCGTGATGTACATCTATATTATGGGTGACGGATGGGATACCCACCAGCGCAGCGTGGAGATCGTCAAGCAGCCCGACAGCGAACTGCACCAGGTGTTCAACTGTCCCAGTCTCTATACGCAGTGCAAGCAGATCAGAGGCGAGTGGCAGGGGCTGAAATAAAGGCGAAGAGACCATGAGGAAGAGATGCACATATACGCTGTGGAGGATGAGAATGGCATTATTGCTATTCTCCCTTCACTGTGCACTATCCACCGCCTTCGCCCAAGACCAGAAACTGACCTCCGACCAGGTGCTGGCAGAGATGGACTCACCAAGCTTCGTGCCGACGGTAAAGGTCGGCAAGGTGCTCCACGAAGGCGACAGCATACAATATATGGAGATGAACAACGTCTACGTCTATCCCCAGATCACCTTTAAGAACAAGAAACAGGCACAGTCGTATATGCGTCTCGTCACCAACGTAAAGAAAGTGCTGCCCATCGCCAAGGAGGCCAAGCAGCTGCTTTACGAGACAACGGAGATCCTCGAGACCATCCCCACCAAGGAAGAGAAGGAAGCACACATGAAGAAGGTGGAGAGCGAGATCTTCAAGACCTACAAGCCGAAAATGAAAAAGCTTACCTATTCGCAAGGTAAGCTCCTTATAAAACTCATCGACCGTGAGTGTCACTCCTCGTCGTACGAGATGATCCAAGCCTTCATGGGTCCCTTCCGTGCAGGCTTCTGGCAGATCTTCGCCTGGTCGTTCGGCGCCAGCCTGAAGAAAGGCTACGATGCCGAGGGCGTGGACCGTCTCACTGAGCGCGTGGTACTGATGGTCGAGTCAGGGCAGATCTAGCTTATTTCTCAGAGAAGAGCACTTGGATGACCGTCTGGCCCACTGCCTGAAGCGTAGTGCGGTCGATATGTGCCATATCGTCGTTGACAGTATGCCAGGTAGGACCAAAGCAGCTCAGCTCGCAGGCAGGATAATAAGGGATGATGTCCACACAGGGAATCTTCGCAACAGTGTTCACAGGGATATGGTCGTCGGTAATCTGCACACCATCTTTCATGGGGAAGAAACTGCCATAGCCGACGACAGCTGCCGACTTCCACACCTTGTCAACGATGCTGCCGGCATAGTGCTTCGACATCACCTCCTGATAGAACTGCGCACCCTGCCCTCCTACCATATCCAGCAGGATGCCAAAACGGGCACTGTAACCATCCTTATGAAGATTAGCCGACCAGTACTGAGCGCCAAGCGCCCATGTGTCGCCTGGGTCGCTGCCCTCCTCCCACTGAGGATAGCCGTAGTCCTCGGCATCGAAACAGATGAAGTCGATGCCCAATGCCATCGAATCAGGATTCTGCTTTGAGCAAGTGTCTATCTGACGCGCTACCTCAAGCATCACCGCCACACCCGATGCACCATCGTTGGCTGCCATCACAGGCTTATGCCAGTTAGCCTCATCAGGGTCGTTGTCGGCCCAGGGGCGACTGTCCCAATGGGCACAGAGCATGATGCGGTCTGTGAGTTCAGGCTTATAGCTTGCAATGATATTCGTACTCTGAAGCATTGTGCCGTCATAGCCCTTTAGAAGACTCTTCTGAGGGATGACGCTCATGCCATACTGCTGGAACTTGCCAATGATCCACTGCTCGCAGTCATCGTGCGCCTTGCTGTTCATCGTGCGAGGGCCGAAGTCACACTGTTTCTCGCAAAAGGCGTATGCACTGTCAGCATTGAACGCTGGCCCTACTGGTTGCATGGTCGTCTCAGCAGCTGCCTGTTTCTTCAGGTTGCCGCATGAAGAAAGGAGGAAGGAGGAAGGAGGAAGGAGGAAGGAGAATACCACCAACAACACCTTGTTTATATACTTGGTAATCATAATTATTTATCCTTAATTATTAATTCTTAATCCTTAACTCCTGACCTTCTGCACCTGTCCCATCACACGCAGGAAGTTGCCGCCCCAAATCTTCTGGATGTCACGCTCGCTATAGCGACGCGCCAACAGTTGACGGGTGAAGTTGATCAGTTCAGAAGAGTCGGCAAGACCCTTCACGCCACCATCACCGTCGAAGTCAGTGCCCAGTCCCACGTGGTCGATACCCATCACCTTGATGGCATGCTCAAGATGCTCGATGGCATCGATGATCGTTGCCTCACCCTCTTTCTTCAAGAATCCTGGATAGAGTGTCGTCTGCGCCACACCGCCCTTTGCAGCAAGGGCACGCATCTGATCGTCAGTGAGGTTACGCGGATGGTCACACAGCGCACGACTGCTGCTATGGCTGCACACGATAGGCATACTGCTTATCTCCAGTGCGTCGTAGAAACTCTTCTCGGCAGCATGGCTCATATCCACCATGATGCCCAGACGGTTCATCTCACGGATGACCTGCTCACCAAAACGGCTCACGCCGCCGTGGGTGTTGCACCCCTTGGCAGAGTCGCAGAGATCATTGTCGCCATTGTGACAGAGCGTGATATAGACAGCGCCACGCTGGGCAAAGTGTTGCAGGTTCTGCAACTGTCCGTTGAGAGCCAGTCCGTTCTCAATGCCGAGCATGATAGACTTACGGCCTTTGCGCTTATCCTCATACAGGTCGGCTGGGGTACGGGCGATGCTTATATACTTACGGTTTGCCTCTACAATCTCCTCAATCTTATCGAAAATGAGGTCGGCATACTCCAGAGGTCCCGGCACATCGAAGTCCACAAGCGAGGAGAATGTCTCACCTATCTTCGGCTGGGGCAGATAGGCCACCATGATCGTCGCATCCTGACGGCCCTCGCTCATTTTGTGCAGGTCAACGAGAATCCTAGAGTCGCGCTGGTCGAAATGTATGCCTTGAGGGAAGAACATCGGCGTGTCGCAGTGGGTATCGAGCGTGAGCACACGGTCGTGCAACTCATGAGCCCTGCGGAAAGCCTTTGCCTCCTCCACGAGCCAACGGAACAGCGGCATACCCTCCTCCAGACATTCAGGATGCCACTGTACGCCGATAATCGACTTATACTCGCAGCTCTCCATTGCCTCTATCATGCCATCAGACGACTTTGCCACCACACGGAACTTATCACCCGTCTCTTTCACAGCCTGATGATGGAAGGAGTTGACGTATAACTTCTCCTCACCATACAGCTTGTACAGGATGGAATCCTCTGCTATCTTTATGCTGTGCGTCTGCTCAGCACGGTCAGCCTCCTGCGAGTGCTTCACATTGGCCTGGATGGAGATGTCTTGTGCCACCTTACCACCAAAGGCGATGGCGAGTGCCTGGATACCACGGCAGATGCCCAGGATAGGAATCTGACGGTTATACGCCAGACGGGTTATCATCAGTTCAGGCAGGTCACGCTTCTGATTGATGCCTCTCAGACGTGGTGAGGGTTCGTCGCCGCCGAAGAGGGGATTGATGTCACCGCCACCACTGAGGATAAGGGCATCGATACGGTCGAGGGTGTTCACCAACGTGTTAGGATCCTCAACAGGAGGGATGATCATCGGCACACCACCAGCGGCTACGACCGACTGGTAGTAACCCTGACTCAGTTTACAAGTGATATCCTCGAAGTTGCCCGTTATGCCTATCACTGGCTGGTACTCAGCCTCAGGGAATCGCGAATAGACATTGTCGAGATACGACTGCAAATCAAACTTACCCATAGAGACTATTCTTCTTCGGGCTTAACCGTAATCTCACGCTTGATGCTCTGCTCCAGTGAGATGAGTGTCTCAGTAGCCACAACACCAGGGATGCCCTGCAGCTGTCCGTTAAGCAGTTCCATCAGCTGCTCGTTGTCACGGGCATAGAGCTTTACCAGCATCGTGTAGGGACCTGTGGTGAAATGACACTCCACAATCTCAGGAATATGCTGCAGGCGCTCTACGACATTCTTATACATCGAGCCTTTTTCGAGGTTGATGCCTACATAGGTACACGTAGAGTAGCCAAGGCTCTTGGGATTGACGTCAAATCCGCTGCCTGTGATTACCTGTGCCTCAATGAGGTGTTGGACACGCTGATGAATGGCAGCTCGCGACACGTTGCACTCGGCTGCTACATCCTTAAACGGGATACGGGCATTCTTGGACAGGATGCTCAGAATCTTCTTGTCAAGATGATCAATTTTCTCCATTATTCAATATATAGTTTACAATTTGTCAGCAAAAGTAAACAATTTAATTGAATAATGCAACTTTTCTTGAAGAAAAATACAAAAAAGTGTGCCACTTTCGTGACACACTTGCTTATTTCTTAGATTTCTTGGCCTTTTTTGCCGTTTTTTTATCAACTTCAGGCGTTTCTGGCTGAGGTCTGTCGATACCCACAAGCTCGACATCAAAGATCAGCGCACTGTAAGGTTTGATAGTGCCACTCTCATGTTCGCCATAAGCCAGCTCGTAAGGAATGTACAGCTGCCATTTCGAACCTACGGGCATCATCGTCAGTGCCTCTGTCCAACCCTTGATGACCTGGTTAGGACGGAACTCAGAAGGCTTGTCGCCATGCTTGGCAGAAGCGTCAAAGACCGTACCGTCAACCAGACGACCCTCGTAGTTTACGAACACCTTCTCTGAAACCTGAGGGATCTCTCCCTCACCCTTCACGAGCACCTTGTACTGAAGTCCGCTGGGGAGCGTGACGACCCCTTCCTTCTTGGCATTCTCAGCCAGGAACTTCTTGCCGGCATCGCGGTTCGCGCCCCAAAGCTTCTCAACCTTGGCATCCTTGTTCGTCTGCTGAAGTGTCTTGAAGAGAGCCTCTGCTGCTGCCTGCTTGAAGAGCGTGGTATCACTCTCCAGAGCATCTGAGAACCCACGGAACACAAGCGCATCGACGATGGAGTCAGGCGTATCTGTGAACTCTCTCTTCATGCCAACCAGCATACGGTCGCGCACCTGAGTGGCAATCTCCATACCAGCTGCATATGCCTTCATCTTGGGGTTTGCACCAGCGTTTACCACTTCCTTGAATCCCTTTACGAATTCAGCCATATAGGCCGTATCTACGCCCTGCTGCTGAAGATAAGGGATAAGACCGTTGGTAACGCTCATGCCAGCGACATAGCTCAGTGTGTCGCTACCGTTATTCAACACGACAGGCACAACCACAGGGACCTCCTGCTTCTTGGCCTTCTTCTTTGATGCAGCATCCGCTGTATACAAAGAGGCACTCGCTACAAGAGCGAGTGCCAATATGATGACTTTCTTCATTACTTCTTAGGATTAACCTCAAGGAGTTCAATCTTAAACTTCAGCAGAGAGAAAGGCTTGATCATACCCTGCTCACGCTCGCCATAAGCCAGCTCCTGTGGGATGTAAACCTCCCAGACTGAACCTGCAGGCATGTGAACCATAGCGTCTGTCCAACCCTTGATGGTCTGGTTACAACGCAGGTTGATTGGCTCACCACGCTTGTAGCTGCTGTCGAATACTGAATCGTTGAGCAGACGACCCTCATAGTGTACCTTTACGAGTGAAGTGTCAGCAGGGATGGCACCTGTACCCTCCTTGATAACCTTGTACTGAACACCGCTGGGCAGCGTCTTCACACCGTCCTTCTTTGCGTTAGCAGCGAGGAACTTCTCACCAGCCTCCTTGTTAGGACCGTATGTCTTCTCCAGCTCACGAGCCTTTACTGCCTGCATCATTGTCTGAGCAACGGTAGAAGCAGAGTCAACAGTCATAAGACCACCCTTGCCAGTTGTTCCGCTAACGAAACCAGCCATGAAGTTCTTCATAGAGATCGTCTTTGTAGAGTCGTCACCGAAAATCTCGTGGTTGATGCCCTTGAGCATACGTGTGCTGATCTGCTGACCAATCTGGATACCAGCATAGTAAGCAGCCTGCTTCTTGTTGTCACCAGCGTTTGCACCCTCGTTAAGACCCTTGATGAAGTCAGCCATGTAAGCTGTGTCAACACCCAGAGAACCTACGAGATACTCTTTCAGACCCTGAGTCTGTGCCATACCGATAGCGTAGCTCAGTGTATCAACATCTGTCTTCAGATCTGCCTTTGGGGTAGAATTACCGCAACCAGTGAAGGCAGCGGCGGAAATAGCCATTGCGGCTACAAACATAATCTTTTTCATTTCGCTTTAATTTTTTAATATTTTACTTCTTTACCTTTTCACTTTTTTACCTTTACATCACCTGAATCAACTCCACGTCGAATATCAGTGCTGCGAACGGAGGAATGCTTGCTCCTGCGCCACCCTCGCCGTAAGCCAGGCGATAAGGGATGAAGAAACGGTACTTGGCACCCTCCTGCATCAGCTGCAGACCCTCTGTCCATCCTGCAATAACCTGCTGAAGGGGGAATGTGGCAGGCTCTCCACGCTGAACGCTGCTGTCGAACACCGTGCCATCGATGAGGAAACCCTCGTAGTGACACTTAACACTGTCCTTTGCGGTCGGCTTCTTGCCGTTACCTTCCTTCAGAACCTGATACTGCAGACCGCTTGGAAGCGTGATAACACCATTCTTCTTGGCGTTCTCCGCCAGATATTTCTCACCAGCCTCCTTGTGAACCTTTCCCTTCTCGGCACGCTCGGCCTTAAGTTTCTGCTCCTGTTTGGTGAAGTATTCCTGTACTATTGTCTGAGCCTCACGATGAGACACCTTCAACTCCTTGCCTTCCAGCACATCCTTGATCGCCTGTGCGAAATCTTCTGCACTGATATCAGAAGCGCCCATCTGAGCCAACTGCTGGCCGATGCCAAGGCCCAATGCGTAACTTAATTTATCCATTCTTTCTCTATATAATAATGTATATTCTCAAAAATCGGCTGCAAAATTACAATATTTTGGGGAGTTAAAGGAGTTAAAGGAGTTAAAAGGAGTTAAAGACATTGTCTTTTTATCATAATTGTGTATATTTGCGCAAATTAAATACTTCCAGATATGAAAAAAATCGTTGTTTTAACAGGTGCAGGCATGTCTGTGGAGAGTGGTCTGAAGACTTTCCGCGATGCCGATGGTTTATGGGAGAACTATCCCGTTCAGAAGGTAGCCACTCACGAAGGATGGCTTAATGACCCTACGCTCGTAACAAACTTCTACAACATGCTTCGCAAGAAATGTTGGAATGTGAAGCCCAACGAAGGTCATAAGCTTGTGGCAAAACTCGAGGAGAACTACGATGTCACTGTAGTTACCCAGAATGTTGACAATCTCCATGAGATGGCAGGTTCTTCAAAGGTGATTCATCTGCATGGCGAACTGATGAAGGTCTGCTCCAGCCGCGATGTCGATGATCCGCGCTACCAGATTACACTTACCCCAGAGAACTGTGAGGTTGAGCCAGGCACGAAGGCTGGCGACGGTTCTCTGCTGCGACCGTTCATTGTGTTCTTCGGCGAGGCTGTGCCAAATATCACAGTCGCAGCAGAGGAAGTGCAGGAAGCCGACATTCTAATCATCATCGGCACATCACTGGTGGTTTACCCTGCAGCTGGTCTTCTACACTATGCGCGTCCTGACGTACCCGTCTATCTCATAGACCCCAATCCCGTCAGTGCAGGCAGTCGCGTCCAACAGATCCAGAAAGGTGCCTCGGAAGGCATGAAAGAGCTCTTTGAGATCCTCAACAACAATTAAAAACGTATTATTTCATGTTAGATACCAAAGCCCTTAAAACGGCCGTTGCAGCCGTATGTTGCACCATGATAGTGGGCGCCTGTGCCCATCAGACAGAGATACAAAGTACAAGTTCAGAACTTACGACTGTCGGGAACCCCTTCCTGCCTCTCTGGGAGCACATCCCCGACGGTGAACCGTATGTGTTTGAAGATCCTGACCAGCCAGGAAAATACCGCGTATATGTCTATGGCTCGCACGACGATCTGGTGACGGCCTACTGCGGACGCGACCAGGTAGTGTGGTCGGCATCTGTAGACAGTCTGAACAACTGGCGCTATGATGGTGTCATCCTTGTGGTCGACAAGAATGCCAATGGCGAGCCCTTCGACTCAGCAGGAACAGCAGACGTGCTGTTTGCCCCAGATGTGACGATGGTGACGGATGCCAACGGGAAAAAGACCTACTATCTCTTCCCCAACGACCAGACGGGTTTCCGCAACGGACTGATAGCCAAGAGCGACCGTCCTGACGGTCCCTTCGAAGTATGCAACTGGAGCAAGGACGACCCTAACAAGGTGGACGGTGTACTACAATTCGATCCAGCAGTGTTTGTAGATGACGATGGACGTGTCTATGGCTACTGGGGGTTCGAACGTTCCTATGCTGCAGAATTCGACCCAGCCACGATGGCAACCGTCAAGCCAGGGACAGAGATTATAGAAGACATGATCTCAGGCCGCAACCAGCCTGGACGCTTTAAGTTCTTCGAGGCATCCAGCATTCGCAAAATCAAGGATAAATACGTGTTTATCTACAGCCGCTTCACTGAGGACGGTGAGTTCGGACTGCCGACATCGAACTATACCCTCGCCTACTGCTACAGCGACAATCCCTTAGGTCCATGGACCTATGGCGGCACCATCATCGACGGCAGGGCAAGGGAGAAAGACGAGCAGGGCAATGTCATCGCCTCTGCCACACCCGATGGCAATACGCATGGCTCTATCTGCGAGATAAACGGCCAGTGGTATGTGTTCTATCACCGTCAGACGGGTACTGACGAATATGCCCGTCAGGCTATGGTTGCTCCCATCGAAGTAAAGGTGGAAGAAGGCAAGGGCGGCAAGGTGGAGATCAGTGAGGGTGAATACAACTCAAACGGCTTTGCCCTCAACGGCCTCGACCCCTTTGAACGTCATTCGGCAGGCATTGCCTGCTGGCACACAGGTCCGAAACCTGCTACCCACGAGTGGCCCAACAACACGTTTTACGGATCTTATGTAGAAGCCAGCTACGGCGGCACACCTGGCATGACGAAGGAACAGGCCCTCGCCTCGAAAGAGAAATACGATGCCCCCTACGACCTGCGCTACAACACCAACCGCGTGGTGAACAATACCGACGGCTCGATTGTGGGATACAAGTACTTCAACTTCGATGCTGAGCGTCTGAAAAATCCAAATTGTCTGATGCTCGTTGTGCGCCTTATTCCCGCTGGGATCGAAGGCACCATCGAAATCTGGATGGACCGTCCTTGGGAGTCGCAGGGCGGCAAGAAAATCGGCGAGATGAAACTCACTACCAACATGGATGAGAAAGTCTGGGACGTGGCAGGAGGCATCTCAGACGAGGCCAAGAACAACGACCTCATTGGCAAGCACGCCATCTTCCTCGTCTTTAAATCAGACATCAAAGACAGGTCACTCTGCACGCTTGAAGACCTCGTCTTCACATTCGCACCAGTCAATTAATTATTGTCTGTCTTTATGGATAAGTTCGAGGAGTTTGCCGACGGCTTCGTCTTCAGGGATATTTTTCTCTACACACACTTTCCCCTTGTAGAGAGAGATCTTGCCGCGCCCTGCTCCTACGTAACCGTAGTCGGCATCGGCCATCTCGCCAGGACCATTGACGATACATCCCATGATACCAATCTTCAAGCCCACAAGATCCTTAGTGGCAGCCTTGATACGGGCAATGGTCTCCTGGAGATTATAAAGCGTACGACCGCAGCCTGGACAAGAGATATATTCAGTCTTGGTGAATTTGATGCGGGCAGCCTGAAGGATTGCGTCAGCGAGACCAGACAGTCTAGGATCTCCAGACAATCTGGCATCTCTTGAATTAATCACGAGATTGTGCGCCTTGCGGTCGATGAGAAGAGCACCGACAGACATCGCGGCCTTCAGCTGGAAAGTCTCCCAGTCTGGGGCATCAAGCGTAAGGGCGATAGTGTCATCCTTGATGCTGGCCTGAGCCTGTTCGCGCAACACAGCACACTCTTCTATCATGTCGACAAGCTTGCGAGCAACAGGGATCTCACATTCAGGTTCCTCAGAAAGAGACACGCGGATGGTATCGCCAATGCCCTCTGTGAGCAAGGCTCCGATACCTACGGCACTCTTGATACGCCCGTCTTCACCCTCGCCAGCCTCTGTCACGCCAAGATGCAGGGGATAGTGCATATCTTCCTTGTCCATCGTGGCCACAAGCAGACGGACAGTGGTGACCATCACAACGGTATTCGACGCTTTGATGGAAATAACCACATCATTGAAATTCTCACGCTTGAAGATACGGAGAAACTCCATACAGCTTTCCACTATTCCCTCAGGCGTATCACCATAGCGCGACATGATTCTGTCGGATAGCGAACCGTGGTTCACTCCTATGCGCACTGCAGTATGGTGCTCCCTGCAGATATTAAGGAACGGCACCAGCTGGCGCTCAATCTTCTGGAGTTCTGCAGCATACTCCTCATCAGTATATTCCAGATGTTTGAAAGTGCGCCCTGGATCTACATAGTTTCCTGGATTGATACGAACCTTCTCACAATAAAGAGCTGCCACGTCGGCAGTATGAGCCGTGAAGTGAACATCGGCCACGAGAGGTGTCTGATAACCGTCAGCCTTAAGACGAGCAGAGACATTCTTCATGTTCTCTGCCTCACGCGTACCTTGAGTGGTGAATCGTACCAGTTCGCCTCCAGCATCGATGATACGCTTCGCCTGAGCTACGCAACCCTCTGTATCATTGGTGTCGACAGTACCCATCGACTGGATACGTATAGGATTTGAGCCTCCGATGCCGATATTGCCCACACGGGCCTCAGATGATTGACGACGCTGATACATATTAATTGGTCTTAAACTGATACTTTATCTGTGCCAATTCTTCGTTGGCCTTCTCAATCTTAATCTTGAGATTCCCCTTATACACAGCCATGCGCTGAGCCAGCTCTTCGTCAGCGATAGCCAGCATCTCGACCGCGAGAATAGCCGCATTCTGGGCACCGTTGACACCCACTGTGGCAACAGGGATTCCTGGAGGCATCTGTATGATAGACAGCATTGCATCCAGACCGTCGAGCATACCCTTAATAGGCACGCCGATAACCGGCAGAGTGGTAGAAGCAGCTATCACACCTGGCAGGGCGGCAGCCATACCGGCACCAGCGATAATCACCTTTATGCCGCGCTCCTTGGCTGTGGCAGCAAACTGCTCTACTGCTTCTGGCGTACGATGAGCAGAGAGGGCATTGACTTCAAAAGGTACCTGCATCTCATCGAGCAACTTACAGGCTTTCTCCATGATGGGCAGGTCGCTCGTGCTACCCATGATAATACTTACTAATGGCTTCATTTATTTAACAATTTACTCTTTATACTTTACTATCTAAATGTTTAAAGGAAGATCAGGCCAAGGATAGAGCACACTATTCCGACGAAGAATCCTGCCACGACCTGTGCCAGAGAGTGCTGACGCAGAATCATCCTGCTCGACCCAAGTAGTCCGGCAAGGAGAAACACCAGACAAAGCCACCAGACAGGATTGAATCCGAAATACTCGCCAAAGACGAACAGGGCTCCAGCCACACCGCCTATGGCAGCAGTATGAGTGGAGATTTTCCACCACACATTAATCAAGGCACAGACAATCTGTAAGAATAATGCAGTAGTGACAATATTGCTCATGAAATGAGGGATGTGCAAATAGTCCATCCAATACACACAGGCGAAATAACAGAGGATACTGATCACGTAGGGCACCATACGGCGCTCCTTTCTGCCCAGCTGCAAAAGGCTCCATCCCTGATAGCGGCGATAGAGGTGTATTAATATGGTAGGCAGGAGAATCGTGAACAGATAAACCATTATGAACACCTGCAGCTTATACGGCCAAGGCATCTGGCTGAGATAGCTCAGCGTGAACAGGGCTATCAGTCCTACTATCGGCAGATAAAACGGGGTGAAGATCATACTCACCACGCGGGCCGTAAGAATTATCGTCTTGTCTCTTCTCACCTTTTCATCTTTTTCTTTTTAGCCTTTCCTAAGTCGGGCAATGGGTATGCCAAGTTGTTCACGATACTTTGCCACAGTGCGACGCGCTATGGGGAAGCCTTTTTCTGTGAGCGAATCTTTGATTGCGTCGTCGCTCAGAGGGTTACGACTGTCCTCTGCATCGACAATATCCCGCAGAGCCGCTTTTATCTGTCGTGTTGAGAGTTCCTCACCGCTCTCTGTGACATATCCGTCGCTGAAGAAATAGCGCAGGGGGAAGGTGCCCCATCTTGTCTGGGCATATTTTGAGTTTGACACGCGCGAAACGGTGCTGAGGTCGAGACCTGTCTTCTCTGCCACATCCTTTAATATCATCGGACGCAATGAAGCCTCGTCACCATCCAGGAAGAATTGTCGCTGCAGTGAGATGATGGCCTTCATAGTGATGCTGAGCGTATGCCTGCGCACCTTAATAGCCTCGATGAACCCCTGGGCGGCATCTATCTTCTGTTTGATATACAGCAGAGCCTCCTTGGTCTGGCGTGAAAGATGGTCCTTATTCTCCTGATACTCCTTCATAGAGTCGGCAAACGACTGCGACACATGCAGCTCCGGCACCTCACCATTATTGAGCACGAATGAAATAGTACCGTCATCCTGCGTATCGACAATGAAGTCGGGTGTTATCTGATGCATGCTACGGCCCACTGTCTCCCCCATCGATGCACCTGGACGCGGATTCAGCTTCCGCAGTTCACCAAAGAGAGTCTGTGCCTGTTCGTCAGAAAGCGACAGCGACGACTGTATCCTGTCCCAATGTTTCTTGGTGAACTCATCGAAATAGTCGCTTATCACCTCTTGCATCAGATCCTTCAGCTTAGAGTTGTCGCGACGTGCAATCTGAATGAGCAGGCACTCCTGTAGTGAACGGGCACCAATGCCTGCAGGGTCAAACTCGTGGAGCACAGCCAGCACGTGCTCAATCTCCTTATTTGTGGCATCGATATTATGATATATCGCCAGTTCATCAGAGATAACATCGACAGTCTTCCTCAACAGTCCGTCATCGTCGAGAGAACCAATGAGATATTCCATGATATCCCTCTGACGTTCAGTCAGATCTGTCTCACCGACCTGAGTCATCAGCTGGTCATAGAAAGACTCCGTCTCTCCATACACCATCTCTTCTCTCTCTTCTGAGAGATTATTGCCCCCATGATAAACAGGGAGTTCCTCATCATCACGACCTATACCAGCAAGTGCCTCATCAAGAGCCGACATACGTTCCTCACGCTCTGTCTGTGCCGAATAGTCATCGTCAAGACCTGACATGTCAGAATCGCCAGTTCCCTCAGAGCTCTCCCCTGAGCTTCCGATAAACTCCATAGCATCGGTAGGCGACTCCGCCTCAAGGGCTGGGTTATCGTTTATCTCAGTATTGATACGATCTACAAGTTGGGTGATAGGCAACTCCACAAGAGATGCCTGCAACAACTGCTGATGGGATATCGTCTGTCCCAACTTCAGTTGTTGTGTCTGTCTCTGTTCCTGTATCTGTCCCAGCTTATCTGCCATCACTTATAGTATTCTTTCAATTGTTCAGCATACGACGCAAGATCCTCCGTGTTCGCATTGCCAAAGCGCCTCCACACCTCAGAACACGGTCCCAACAAAGGGCTTATCAGCACATCCTTGCGATTCAAGTATGGATCGCAGCGTTGGAACACATCCATCACCTCCACTACATCCTGAGGGCGCACCTTCATCAGTCGGGCCAGTTCCTGCACCTCCGGCGTCTCTTTCACCATCGTGATGGGTGTAAGACGGAAATAGAGATCAAGGATAAGCGTCAGCATCACCGGCGTCATATTTGTGTCTTCCGATACAGGCTTGAAGTCGCGCTCAAAGGTTTCGTTCACCTCCACCCCATCATAGAACACGTCCGCATTGCCATAGCCACGCATTTCACGCCACAGTCCGACGGCACGCGAGAGCTTACGGGGATTATTGCCATACGTCTCCCAGATATGTTCGATGCGAGGTGTCTCCAGATTTGCAAGCTGACACATACGTGCAAAAAGCACATTCGGAGCGATGTGCAACTCAAGGCTCAAGTCAACCATCTTACGACTGTACATCGGCTTGATTCCGACTGGTCTTTGCAGGTAAATCTGCATCAAAAGAAGCCAGTAATCATCCGACCATTTTGCGTTTTTTGCCATATTCTCTCTATTTTTTTTGCAAAAATACAGAATTTTCCGTAACTTTGCAACCGAAACGGGAAAAACTTATGAGAAAAATTATTCTTATAGCCATTCTAGCTACCTTTTCTGCCACAATTTGGGCTCAAAACATCCGAGAAGAGCTATCAGCCGACTTCGACAAGGCGGGTAGTAATTACTATGCCTATCCGGGTCCTACGGAAAGACTCACCCCTGCCCCTCATGGAAAGAAACCTTTCTATATTAGCCATTACGGGCGTCATGGTTCCCGTTTCCTTATACATCATCGCGAATACGACTATCCATACTCCACCCTCGAGATGGCCGACCGTTTAGGAAAGCTGTCAGAGAAAGGCAAGATGGTATTTGAGCATGTCCGTTTGTTGCGCGATGAAGCCGAAGGACGGCTTGGAGAACTCACCCCTATCGGAGCCCTTCAGCATCAAGCTATCGCCAAACGCATGTTTGAACGATTCCCAGAAGTGTTCAAGGGGGATGTCTGTGTCGATGCCAAGAGCACCATCGTCATCAGATGCATCATCTCTATGGATAACGCCCTGCACCAGCTCGCAGCCCTCAATCCGAAGCTGACCATCACCTCTGATGCCAGCGAGCACGACATGTACTATATGAATCTCCAGGATCGTCAGCTCTACAACCAGAAATGGCCAAAGGAGGCAAGCAAAATATATAAGGAGTACTGTAATAAGCATGCTCGTCATGAGGATCCTATGCTGCGCCTGTTCAATGATTCTTCCTACGCATGGAAGAACATAAACCTCTCGCGCCTGAATCTGGCAATGTTCAAACTGGCATCGAGCGTACAAGGTACGAAATACCACGATCAGTTCTCTATCTTCAAGGACCTGTATACCGACGATGAGTTGTATCACAACTGGCTTCAGGTAAATGCCTACTGGTATATTTCCTATGGCAGCAGTCCTCTCAACGGAGGCACACAGCCATTCTCACAGCGCAACCTGCTGAAGAAGGTCATCGAAGAGGCTGACAGTTGTATCGCTATCGAACATCCGGGTGCATCACTACGTTTCGGTCACGAGACGATGGTACTGCCCCTAACCTGTCTTCTGGGCATTAACGGATTCGACCAACAGGTTGCAGACCTGGAGAAACTTGAAGAGCGCGGATGGATTAATTACAAGGTCTTCCCGATGGCAGCAAACCTGCAGATTGTATTTTATCGTAAGAACTTCAAGGATGACGATGTGCTGATCAAGATACTGCTCAATGAGAACGAAGCCACTCTGCCCATTGAGAGCAACTGCGCTCCATATTACCACTGGAAAGATTTCCGTAAGTACTGCTTAGAGAAACTTGCAACCTATAAAGAATAGTCCGAATGCCATAAGACAACTTTCCCTTCATAGAGGGAAGACTGCACATCGATAAGTCGCTGGTTACTGCTACCTCTGAACAGTAAGTCCGGGTCGCGCAATTTTTCCACGAAAGGTCCGTCGACGAGAACATCAATCTGCTCTAAAAGCTCTCGTTGCTCAATATTGATGAGCGACTCGAAGGTAAAACCCGTAAAGCACCATATATCCTTATTCGTGCGTTTATGTATTTCACGTGCCAGTTCTGTAAAACCAGCAGCCTGAAACATCGGGTCGCCACCTGAGAATGTGACATTGGCATAGGGATCGGCCTCGATAATCTTCATGATTTCCTCGGTAGTCATATCCTTTCCTCCATGAAAATCCCATGACTGAGGATTATGGCAGCCTGGACAGTGATGACTGCATCCGGCACAATAGATGGAGGTCCTGAAACCAGGACCATCCACCATTGTATCTTCTATAATCGACAAGACTCTTACCATCTTTTTCTAACCTAGGAAAGCCTATGATCTCCTAGGATTACCTAGAATAAGCTCTGCTCTCCGTGATCGATATGCGTCACACGGTCGTTGAGCTCTGCGAGCTTGCCGCTGTTCCAGCGATCAGTAGTACCGACCAGATAACCAGTAATACGCTGCAGCTTGTCGATATTCTTACTGCCGCACTTAGGACATACCTCGAGTTTGTCGTCGGCATTCTCATAGCCACAGTCCATACAACGGTTGCGGTTGTGGTTCACAGAGCCATAGCCCATATCAAGCTGATCCATCATATCCACCACACTCATGATCACCTGAGGATTATGCGTGGCATCACCGTCAATCTCCACATAGAAGATATGTCCACCTCGGGTCAGGTTATGATAAGGAGCCTCGACTTCGGCCTTATGACGGGCTGAGCACTTGTAATAGACAGGCACATGATTAGAGTTGGTGTAGTAGTCACGATCCGTAACACCAGGGATAATGCCAAACTCCTTACGGTCCTTTTTCGTGAACTTACCACTGAGGCCTTCAGCAGGAGTTGCAAGTACAGAGTAATTATGGTGATAACGGTCACAGAACTCGTTCACACGGTCTCTCATATAAGTGACAATCTTCAGGCCCAGCTCCTGTGCCTCCTCACTCTCACCATGATGCTTGCCGATGAGAGCCACAAGACACTCTGCGAGACCAATGAATCCGATACCTAAAGTGCCCTGATTGATAACACTCTCGATAGTGTCTGTAGGAGCCAGTTTGTCGGCACCTATCCAGAGACTCTTCATCAACAGCGGGAACTGCTTGACAAAAGCAGTCTTCTGGAACTGGAAGCGGTCGTCAAGCTGCTTGGCAGTAATCTCCAGCATATTATCGAGTTTCGCAAAGAAGCTGTCGATACGCTTCTGCTTGTCTTCAATACCCATACACTCGATAGCAAGCTTCACGATGTTAATGGTCGAGAATGAGAGGTTTCCGCGACCTATAGAAGTCTTCTTGCCGAAACGGTTCTCATACACACGTGTACGGCATCCCATCGTAGCCACCTCGTGAATATAGCGCTTAGGATCGTCGGGCCTCCAGTCGGAATCCTGATTAAAGGAAGCATCGAGATTCAGGAAATTAGGGAAGAACCTGCGTGCCGTAACCTTACAAGCCAACTGGTACAGGTCGAAATTGCGGTCCTCGGGCAGATAGTTCACACCTCGTTTCTTCTTCCAGATCTGAATCGGGAAGATTGCTGTCTCACCGCCTCCTACTCCCTCGTAGGTAGAAAGCAGGATCTCGCGCATCACGCAACGTCCCTCAGCACTGGTGTCTGTACCATAGTTGATGGAAGAGAAAACCACCTGATTACCGCCACGCGAGTGAATCGTGTTCATATTATGAATAAACGCCTCCATTGCCTGATGCACCCGTCCTACAGTCTTGTTAATGGCATGCTGCTGGGCACGCTCCTTGCCGGAAAGACCGTCAAGAGGCTTCTTGATATAGTCCATCAACGGCTCATCGTACAGGTTGCTATAGTCCTCGCCATTCAGATCCTCCAGAGCTTTCAGCTCTTCAACATAGCTCATACGCACGTATGGAGCCAGATAGAAGTCGAAGGCAGGGATAGCCTGACCACCATGCATCTCGTTCTGGGCACACTCCATAGAGATACAAGCCAAAACCGACGCCGTCTCTATACGCTTTGCCGGACGACTGGCACCATGACCGGCAATAAATCCGCAGGTGAGGATATTGTCGAGCGGATGCTGTACACAGGTAAGCGACTTCGTAGGATAATAATCCTTGTCGTGGATGTGCAGATAGTTATGCTCCACAGCATCGCGACTCTCTTCAGAAAGCAGATAGTCATCGACGAAAGGCTTCGTGGTCTCCGAGGCAAACTTCATCATCATGCCAGCAGGCGTATCGGCATTCATATTTGCATTCTCACGTGTGACATCATTGTTCTTGATGTTCACGATATCGAGGAACACCTCACGGGTCTTCGCCTTACGCGCTACGGAACGCTGATGGCGATAGGCAATATATTTCTGAGCCACATCCTTACGGCTCGATTTCATCAGCTCCACCTCAACGGCATCCTGAATCTGCTCCACAGTCATCTGACTGTCGCCACGCTGTGCTATACGGTCTGTTATCTGATATAACAGGCGCTCATCTTCTCCCCTATCCGTATGAAGCATCGCCTTACGGATAGCGGCCATAATCTTCTGTTCATTAAAGCCGACAATACGTCCATCACGCTTTACTACTGTCTGTATCATAATTATTAAAGTTTTTAGTATTTGTTGTTTCTATTTCTTCTGTGAAAATGCGAGAGCATACATACGCATCTGCTTCACCATCGCCAGGAGTCCGTTGCTACGGGTGGGCGACAGGTGTTCCTTGAGACCGATCTCCTCGATGAAGTACAGCTCGGCATCAAGGATCTCCTGAGGCGTATGTCCACTGAGCACGCGGATGAGCAATGCCACGATACCCTTGACAATCAAGGCATCGCTCTCTGCGGTGAAGTTCAGTTTACCGTCGATGAGGTCTGCCTGCAGCCACACACGGCTCTGACAACCCTCGATAAGGTTGCTTTCTGTCTTATACTTGTCATCGAGAGGTTCCTGTTCGTTGCCTAAGTCGATAAGCAGCTGGTACTTGTCCATCCAGTCGTCGAAACCAGAGAACTCATCTATTATCTCGTCTTGAATCTCGTTAATCGTCATACTTTTCTGTTTTTTCAAGTTTGAATAATTTGTCTGACGGACGTACTTTGTCCGTAACGGCGATGGATACTCTTGTACCCTGTTCTGCCACCTCCACCGGTCCATTATCACCATGTATCTCATCGGCGGTGACATACATCACACCCGTGGTAGGACCAGTAATGAGCATTTTATCGCCCACCTTGAAGGTATTTGCCTCGACAGCAAACTCTGCCACACCGAGCTTAGAGAAATATTTCACGCCCTTGCCGATATACACCTTTTTCTCTGTGGCATTAGAACCGTAGTGCTTGTTCCACTCGCCCATGAGCTGTCCCTGATAGTAGCCATCCCAGAAGCCACGATTGAAGACTGTTGCCAGCCGTTCATCCCACTCATTCTTACGCTCCTCGGTGAAGGTTCCGTCGAGCACTGCCTGGATAGCTTCCTTATAGCATTTCACCACTGTGTACACATACTCCGGTCCACGGGCACGACCCTCTATCTTAAACACTCGTACGCCACTCTTCATCATCCGGTCGATGAAACGGACGGTCTTAATGTCCTTCGGCGACATGATGTACTTATTGTCGATGTCAAGCTGATAGCCCGTCTCGTTGTCTGTGACAATATAGCTGCGACGACAGATTTGTATGCACTCCCCACGATTGGCAGAGCGGTTGGCTGCATGCAGGCTCATATAGCATTTCCCACTAATTGCCATGCAGAGAGCACCGTGACAGAACATCTCAATACGTATCTGCTCACCCGACGGACCGCAGATATGTTCATCCTCCACCTGTCGGTAGATTTCTGCCACCTGATCCATATTCAGCTCACGGGCCAACACCACCACATCGGCAAACTGCGCATAGAAACGCAGGGCTTCGATATTGGAGATATTGAGCTGGGTAGAGAGATGCACTTCCTGGCCCACCTTATTACAATATGTCATCACAGCCACGTCGGAGGCGATAACGGCAGAGATGCCGGCTTCTTTAGCGGCATCGATTATCTCATGCATCAGCGGGATGTCCTCACCATAGATAATCGTATTAACGGTGAGATAGCTCTTTATACCATGCTCGTTGCACGTGGCAGCCATCTCCTTCAGGTCATCGATAGTGAACGTAGAGGCTGAGTGTGCTCTCATGTTTAGTTTCTCGATGCCGAAATAGATGCTGTCAGCACCCGCCTGAATGGCTGCTGCCAGCGATTCCCTGGAACCCACAGGGGCCATTATTTCGTAGTCTTTGATATTTTTATCCATTGCGTGTGCAAAGTTACAAAAAATCTTCGTAACTTTGCACACGATGAAGAGATTTTTCTTTTTTGCAGTATTGTTTTTCATACTGATCAGTTGCGGCCGGCAGGAGCCTCAGCACTTTACCCACGAAGTGCTCAACCGCATGACGCCCGTAAAAGACCAGGGCAACGAGCCAACCTGCTGGATATACGCGATGCTCGCGGCCATCGAGACCGAGCATCTTAGCTGGGGAGACTCTGTGAATCTCTCACCTTATTATATAGAGAAGATGCTGGAAAAAGAACCTAAGAAGCCTAAGGACAGGCGTGGAATGGGCAAGACCCTCATCAACCTGATACAGAAGTACGGCATCGTAGGCTATGATGCCATGCGGACGGTAGACACCCCTGCCCCCCATTACGTCTTTATGCTCGGTGCGGAGTATACGCCACAGGAGTTTGCCCGCAGCGTCTGTGCACCCGACGAGTACTATACCTTTACATGCAACACGCACGAACCTTATTATAAAGATATAGACATCGACTTGCCCGACAACTGGCTGCACGACCAGTTCCACAATATTCCAATGGACTCTCTGTTAGCGGCTACTGAACGTGCCGTTCGGGAGCATCATGGCGTCTGCTGGGAGAGCAAGCAACATGCGATGGCCATCGTCGGCATAGCCCACGATGAAAAAGGCGAGAAATACTTCATCATGAAAAATTCATGGGGCACCAACCGTCCATATAACGGTCTGGAATATATGTCATTCGAAGACTTCCGCAAAGAGACGCTTGCTATCGAGCTGCCCCGTTCTGCCCTTTAGAACACGTAGCCTAGATTAATATAGAAATAAGGTTTCTTGGTTCTGTTGCAATAACCTACAGAGGCACCAAGAGGCCCGAATAACGAATTGTAACAGTAGAGCAACTGCCCACCGAGAAGGGTCTTTTCCTTCATCAACTCCTTCAGTTCAGAGGCATGTTGGGCAACAGCCATCAGCAAGCAGACATAATGATTCTTTCCCAAGCGCTGGCGCCCTTGCAACTGCACACCAGCGAAATGGCGATCAGCATCCTCCAGATGTCCAAGTCCTGCAAACGGCATCTGATGTTCTACGTAATGGTCAAAACAGTTACCACCGATGATGTTGCCATAGATGTGCGGGATATCACTGCCAAAGAGCAGACGGCCATACAGCAGTCCTTCAAAAGTAAACCGGTTGCTAAAGGGGAATGACTTTCGCCACGAGGCACTCACATCGGAAATGCCGAAATGCTTGTTAAGACGGGTCAGGTTATCAGTGATATAGGCATAACGGGCTATAAAACGTCCTCCACGGGTGGGGAAATACCAATGGTCTTCGGAGTTGAATTCCATCTGAGCCTGCCAAGTGAAGTAATGACCATTATCAAATTCCACCTGTCGGGACGAATCCGACCTCAGCTTATTGCCAAAACGGTAATAGTCCCAGCGCAATCCGGCCTTGAAGCAGAAATTGCGGATGGAGATATTCACCGGCTCCAACGTCGTCTGGTGATAATTATAGGTTATATTATATTCCTTGTCTCCCTTATAATAAACATCTATGTCGTTATGACGGAAATAATAGGATAGTACTGGTCGGGTGAAGCGCAGGGTACGGGGATGCAGGAGCAACTCGCCACCGGCCAGCAAACGCTTACCCAAGCGTACAGTGAGGTCAGAACTAACGATGAGCGTCTTCTTTAACGGGAGGTTGGCATTCAACTGCAGGGCCACCATCTCCTCGTTGTCGAAACGGAAACCGAGATTAACCTGCGTTGTCTTACGGTTACCTGCCGTCAGCACAAGAACATAGTCTCCCGCTTTTCCAGCCGTCCCGTCATCCAACTGTTGCCGTTCCTCTATTAGTCGGGAGGTGGCTGTCTGAAAGAACAGGTCGGTACGCATCGAGGTCGTTATTTCCTCCTCTTCCTTGCTGGAAATGCTGTCAAGACGGTTCAGATGGAACTTGGCCCGCAGGAAGTCTTCATCCTGAGGCGTCATATTCTCAAAGATTATTTTCTTGACATGTACCCTTTCAGTCATCACAGAAGGGATAAGAGGATTCAGCTTGGCGGGCTTGTAATCAGGAGCAACACCTATACGCTCCTTCAGAGCCAACAGCTCATCCCAGTGGCGCATCGCCTCTGCCTCACCACGATTGATCAGCGTGTCGATGGCTGTAGAATTAAAGCTGGCAGTGGAATAGCCTGAGGGATCGACACGAATATGGACATCGGTATTGGCAACGTTTTCCTCATATTTGTTCAATACGTTGAAATCGACGATCTGTAACAGGATGCTGAGGGTACTTCCCAATTCCTCGGAAGTCCTAAGCGAGTCCTGTACGGTGACACCGATGACGATGTCTGCTCCCATTTTACGCGCCAGGTCCACGGGATAATTGTTTGTCAGGCCCCCATCCACCAGCACCATCTTCCCCTTACGCACAGGCGAGAAAAAGGCAGGAATGGCCATCGAAGCACGCAATGCCTCTGGCAGACGACCAGAATGGATATCCACTTCTGAATTATCAACAACATTCGTAGCCACACACGCAAAGGAGATAGGCAGACGGTCGAAATCTATAGAGTCAGTATAACCCATACAGAGTCTCTCAAGCAGCATACTGATGTTCCGCCCCTTGATAAATCCGCCGTCGTTGGCGTTCCGCTTACCCAGTGTCAAGCCATGGGAAATGATATAGGTATTCTGTTTTCGCCTGTCGGTCAGACTCTGACGACCCATATTCTCCCGGTCGCTGAGCAGATAGGTCCAGTCCAGCCCCCTCACCAGAGAGTCGAGTGACTCGGAATTATAGCCGATGGCATAAAGACCACCCACAAGACTGCCCATAGAAGTACCTGTCACGATATCGATGGGAATACCAGCACGCTCGATGACCTTCAGCGCACCGATATGAGCCGTTCCCTTTGCACCGCCACCGCTGAGCACAACGGCTACCCGCTTACGATCTGCGGGCAGAAGAGGCAGCGCAACCAGTACGGCCAATATCAGACAGACGATCTTCTTCACAAGCGACTACTTATTCAGCTTCCAAGTGACACCGTCCTTAGTATCCTTCACCTCGAATCCGGCAGCTGCCAGCTCATCGCGTATCTTGTCGCTGGTAGCCCAGTCCTTGTCGGCCTTGGCCTTTGCGCGGAGTTCGAGCACCATATCCACAACCTTACCGAAGGCCTCCTCACGACTGTCGTTCGAACCGCTCTTCTCTGCCTTGAGTCCAAGGATATCAATTGCAAAGAGACGCATAGTCTCTGAGAGTTCCTTCAGGCAGTCGGCACAGATAGTGGCCTTGTGGTCGACGAGTTTATTGATGACGGTGCAGGCCTCGAAGAGATAGCTGATCACCTGAGGTGTTGCGAAGTCATCGTTCATCGCATCGTAGCACTTCTGGCGCAGGGTCTTCACAACTTTCTCCGTCTCAGCATCACACTTGTCAGATACCTGAACACGCTCTAGGTCGCTGATGGCATTCATCAGTTTCTCCAATCCTTTCTCTGCAGCCACGAGTGCCTCGTTCGAGAAGTCGACGGTGCCGCGATAGTGGGCGCTCAGGACGAAGAAGCGGATGGTCATCGGCGAGTAAGCCTTATCCAACAACGGATGATTACCCGTGAAGAACTGCTCCAGCGTGATGAAGTTGTTATACGACTTACCCATCTTCTGTCCGTT
>JAEEGL011265126.1_pt1 | contig 25175 bp, 18 predicted proteins | sample 9134231 | NCBI WGS metagenome assembly JAEEGL01 (sample SAMN16246548, study PRJNA631951) | gut metagenome | biome: gut microbiome; feature: rumen; material: fiber-attached | host: Bos | place: Iran: Karaj | collected 2018-10 | reverse complement strand
TGGGTATCCGTTAGCTGTGGGAGGACAAAAGTGTCCGCCACCACCACAATATAGGAGGTGTCAAAATGGCAAAGAAAGTAGAAGGTTATATCAAGTTACAAATTCCTGCCGGCAAGGCAACGCCGGCTCCGCCGGTTGGTCCCGCTCTGGGTCAGCACGGTGTGAACATCGTTGAATTCACCAAGCAGTTCAACGCAAGAACAGCTGATCAGGGTGACATGATCATCCCGGTTGTTATCACTGTGTACGCAGACAGGAGCTTTTCCTTCATTACGAAGACTCCCCCCGCTGCAGTTCTTTTGAAGAAGGCATGCAAGATCCAGTCCGGATCTGCAGTACCTAACAAGACCAAGGTAGCTCAGATCTCCAAGGCTGATCTTCAGAAGATCGCAGAACTGAAGATGCCGGATCTGAATGCAGCATCTTTGGAAGCAGCTATGAGTATGATCGCAGGTACCGCAAGATCCATGGGTATCGAGGTTGAAGACTAAAGGAGGAGGAGACAATGAAGCACGGAAAGAAATATAACGAGGCTGCGAAGCTTGTGGACCGTTCCCAGCTTTTAGACCCCGCAGAGGCAGTTGCACTGGTAAAGAAGACCGCAACCGCAAAGTTTGATGAGACAGTAGAAGTACATATCCGTACAGGCTGCGACGGAAGACATGCCGATCAGCAGATCCGTGGTGCGGTAGTACTGCCCAACGGAACAGGTAAGACCGTTCGTGTTCTGGTTTTCGCAAAAGGCGATAAGATCAATGAGGCTGAGGCAGCAGGTGCCGATCATGTAGGCGGCGAGGAACTCATCCCGAAGATCCAGAATGACGGTTGGCTTGATTTCGACGTAGTTGTTGCAACTCCTGATATGATGGGCGTTGTAGGTCGTCTCGGTAAGGTGCTCGGTCCTAAGGGACTTATGCCCAACCCGAAGGCAGGCACGGTTACCATGGACGTTACAAAAGCAATTGCCGATATCAAAGCAGGTAAGATCGAGTACAGGCTTGATAAGTCCAACATCATCCACTGCCCGATCGGAAAGTCTTCCTTTGATGAGGGTAAGCTCCTTGAGAACTTCACCACTCTGATGGAAGCGATCACCAAGGCTAAGCCTTCCACCCTGAAAGGTCAGTATCTTCGTTCCGTAACACTGGCAACCACCATGGGCCCCGGCGTAAAAGTGAACACCATGAAACTGAGCTAAGCCATATCGGGAATTACGATTCAAACGAGAAGGAAAGCTCGGTGTGTAAAGCAAAAAGAAATGTGAGAAAACGGCAGCTTTGGCTGCCGTTTTTTGCATTGCGCGTATCGGTGTGATATACTAATAAGGCTTCCCTTTGGGGGGAAAGAAAGGAATCGAAATCTTGGACAAAAAACGTTTTATCATCATATTCGTAAGTGTTCTGATCATAACCCTGTTCTTTGGCGGCCTGGGGCTTATGTACTATGCGCATCTGCGAAAATCCGATGAAACAGAATGGCAGGAAAGATATGGGGATCAGGAGACGGCAGGCAAGCTGTTGACCGAGAATTCTAAGGCAGAAGATACCGGCATCATCCAAACAGATGCAGACGACGAACAGATGACGGAGAAGAGTGATTTTGGCAAATCACAAAACAGTGATGAACTGTCTTCTTCGGAGCCGTCCACTCCCGTTACCCTGGTGTTTACCGGAGATATCTGCTTTCATGATCCCTATGCCAATATGGGCGCCTACAGACAGCGGGGCAGCAGTATTGATAACTGTATCGATGGCATGCTCCTTTCCGAAATGCGAAATGCGGATATCTGCATGGTGAATAATGAGTTTCCCTATTCTGACAGGGGTGCGCCGTTGGAAGGAAAAACTTATGCCTTTCGCAGCAAGCCCTCCAATGTATCGATCCTGACCGATATGGGCGTTGATATCGCAGGAATTGCCAATAACCACGCTTTTGACCATGGCGAAACAGCGTTTCTTGATACGCTTGATACTCTGGCGGGAGCCGGGATACCTTATGTGGGGGGCGGTCATAATATCGAAGAGGCAGCCTCTCCGGTGATCATCGAAAAAGGCGGCATGAAGATCGGTTTTGTCGCAGCAACGCAGATCGAGAGAAACTGGAGCCCGGATACCAGAGGGGCAACGGATACACAGCCGGGAGTCATGCGGACTTTTACGGAATCGGAACTGCCGCGGTTTTTGGAAGCGATCAGGAAAGCAGATGCCATGTGCGATTTCCTCGTGGTCTTTGTTCACTGGGGGTCTGAAAATACGGATGTGTTAGATGGACATCAGACCGGACAGGCAGCGGCCTATGCCGAGGCCGGCGCGGATCTGATCGTAGGCTGCCACCCCCACTGTCTTCAGGGACTGGGTATGTGCGGACAGGTCCCTGTCATCTACAGCCTCGGGAATTACTGGTTTAATTCCAAGCGGGTGGATACGGCGCTTTTGAAAGTGGTGGTGGAAGATTGCAGAATTTCGTCATTGCAGATGATACCTGCTCTGCAGCATGACTGCAGGACAGATCATGTGGAGGGCAGCGAAGCAGACAGGATCATTTCATACTTAAACAGTATTTCCATAGGGGGCGCTCATCTGGACGGCAGCGGATATCTGGAGTTTTCATGATGATCATATAAGATAATATGGATTGGAAAACATACTTATCAATATTTCTCGGGTAAATCCGTAAAGAATACGGGATTGACAAGCCTGCATATCAGGAGAACAATGAGTGGGGGTAGGAAAAGAAAGATATGTTAGTGTGAAGTGTAAAGTCCGGTTCGAGAATACTGAGACGAAAAACTGCCGATTAGTAGGGGAAGAAAAGCATGAAGCGGAAAAGATTTGCGATCTTCGGATGCGGTTATACCAGCAGATACAGGCACAGCCTCTGCAGAGCATTTAATACGGCTGCGGATGAGATTGGCGTGGATCTGGTGTATTTTAATTCCATGGGAATGATCGGGGAGATCAATGCCCAGTATGGGGATTATGAATTTGACCTCATCGAGGATGTGGACCTGGCCGGATTTGACGGGATCATCTATGACGGTGAAGGATATAATGTAGAGGGCATGGCAGATAAAGTCATCCGGAAGCTTCGGCGAGCCGGCTGTCCCGTGGTCTCTGTCAGCAACTGTGTGGATGGCTTTTTTAATATTGAATTTGATGATGCAGGTGCCCTTGCCGATCTGACAGAGCATTTTATTAAGGCGCATGGGTTTACCAGGATCGGCTATATGTCCGGACCGTTGGCGCATCCCGATGCCAGAGCCAGGCTGGAAGCATTCCGGTCTGTGATGAAGAAAAACGGTATGCCGGAGAATGGCGCCGGCATGTTCGAAGGGGATTTCTGGTTCCATAAAGGAGAGGAAGCAGCGGACTTCTTTTTATCCCAGCCCCTGCGTCCCCAGGCGGTTGTCTGTGCAAATGATTATATGGCCATTGCGCTTGCCACGGCTCTGAAAAACAGAGGGATTAAGATCCCGGATGATATTGCAGTCTCCGGTTTTGACGGAACGATTGAAGGACAGGAGTATTTGCCGCACATTACTTCGGCAACCAGGGAGCGCCTTGATATTGCAAGAAAGGCCCTGCGTATTTTGGCAAATGACGGCAAAGAGGAGAGCGGACAGGAAAGCGTCAGGATCAGACCACGTCCCATCTATACCCAGTCCTGTGGCTGCAGCCGGCTTGATTACCGGTATGAGGCAGAGAGCGTTAACCGCCTGTACGAGATCAACAGGAAATTCAGTTATGCATTGTACGACACGGAATCTTCCCTGCTTCTTCTGAACAAGGTGGAAAACCTTCACGATCTCGAAGAGCTGATCAAGGATAATCCCATCGATTTCGGTGCGTACAGAGCTTTCTTTTTGATGCTGCTGACCGATGAAGAGAACAGGCTTTCCATAGAAAATGATTTCACCCATTCCACCGGGAAGTTTTCGCCTATCATCTGGATCGACAGGAACAGGGAGTATTCACGCTCGGAAAGAACATTTGACACATCAAACATGATACCGGAATCCGACCGGGACAAGTCGCATTTTTACTATGTCATGAGCGTACACTGCGCGGAGCGGCTGTTTGGCTATGCCGCCATTGAAATGGAAGGCAAGGATATTTTTGACGAGTTTTATAATATCTGGCTTCTGAATATTGCGTTGACCTTAGAGGGTCTTTTGAAAAATGACCGCATCAACCGCCTGATCGGCAGGCTGCAGGATATGGGAATCCGGGATTCCATGACGGGGATGCTGAACCGGCGCGGATTTGATACAAGGGCCAGGGAAGCTCTTTCCAGGCTGCGGGATAAACAGACGGTATGCGCTATGGTCATTGATATGGACGGTCTTAAGCGCATCAATGATGAGTATGGCCATTATGAAGGGGACAGTGCCATTAAGGCGGCTGCGGATATGATCACGAAGTGCTGCGACTCCGGCGAGATCGCCGCCAGGGCCGGCGGAGATGAGTTTTATATTTTTTCCGCAGATTATTCCGACAGGCTTTTGGAACGCTTTAACAGACAGCTTTCCGAGGCGATCGAGGCCTACAACAAGGTTTCCGGGAAACCCTATAAGGTATCCTTAAGCTGCGGTGCTTACCTGGCCGAGACGGACAGCAAGGGACGTATCGAGGACTTCCTGAGCGTCAGCGACGCAAGGATGTATGAGGCTAAAATGAAAAAGCCGGGCAAACGCCGGTAGATTGACTTTTGTAGCCGGAAATCTTATAATATAACTGTCTGAACGTATACATGAAAACAGACAAAATGGGGATGAAAAAGGGGAATCACACTGTAGTATAAAGTTCGGTATGAAAATGCTGAACCGATAACTACTGAAAAATTGGGAGGTTAGAAAAATGGGTAATGCAGGAAACAAAACCGGCGGCGGGGTGAGACTCAATATGAGGATTACCCTGATTCTTTTTGCGTTGATACCTCTTGTGATCGTTGCCATGACGATCGGAACGGTGTCTATCAAAAACAGCAAAAAAGAGCTCAAGTCGTACACGCGCGACTCCCTGGTGCAGGTGATCGATGGGATCGGAATTGCTTTTGATCAAACTGTCATCCAGAATCAGGAGACGCTGAAGGCTTATGCAACAGCCCCGATTCTGAAGGAGGCACTGCAGCATCCCGATGATCCTGAAATTGCTGCCAAGGCGCAGCAGTATACGCTGGATTATTTCGGATCCATCGATGGCTGGGAAGGATTATACCTGGCGGACTGGGACAGCAAGGTTATGACGCATCCCAATGAAGGTGTGATCGGCATGGTGCTTCGCGAAGGCGATGCCTTAACCGGTCTTCATGATTCCATGCAGTCAGCCGACAGCGGTGTATTTAATACAGGTGTCATGGTAAGCCCTGCATCCGGTCAGCGTATCATGTCGATGTATACCCCGATCATGATCGATGGCCAGCCGGCCGGTTTTGCCGGAGGTGCCTTTTATGTCCAGAATATTGCAGCGAAATTATCGGATGTTTCCGGGCTCAGTCTTTCAAGTGCCTATGTATACTATGTAGATAAAGAAGGCATCATGCTGCATCATCCGGATGAGGAAAAGATCGGAAAACCGGTTGAGAACGAGGCGGTGAAAGGGCTTGTTGCACAGATTGGTGAAGGCCAACATCCTGAGCCGGATCTCATTGAATATATTTATAAAGGAAAGACTAAATATGCCGGCTATTATATCGGCGCTAACGAAAGTTATATTGCGGTTCTGACGGCTGATGAAGCAGATGTAATGAGCGGCATTAACAATATCAGGACAGCAACCATTCTCATTTGTGTGATCTGTGTTGTGGTATTCAGTGTACTGGCGGTTCTCATCGAGCGTCTGATCTCCGTGCCCATCATCGAGATCTCCAGATCGCTGGATATTCTCAGTACCGGTGATGTGACGGCTGACTGCAAGGCTAATACGCATATCAGAGAAACCCTCAGCCTGCTTGGTTCTTTCTTTGCCCTGCGGGATGCACTGAAATCCTCCATGGGCTCCGTAAAAGATGCTGCCATGCGTCTGAATGAATCCATCATGGGCGTAGATTCCAAAACCGTACACAATGTGGATTCCGTATCCCAGATCAATACGGCGATCAATGAGGTGGCGCAGACCTCCCAAAGCGTTGCAGGCAGCGCACAGGATATGGCTGAGAAGGCTGTTTATCTCGGAGAAAACGTTGAGACGCTGAATGACAATGTGCGGAATCTGTATGAGGATTCACAGAAGATCAAAGAGGCAAACAACGAGGCTACGGACTGCATGAAATCTGTATATGAAGGTGCAAATGAATCTGTTGCCGCCATGAATGATATTAACAGCAAGATCCAGGAGACCAACTCCGCCATCGCCGATATCGGCAGCGCGATCCAGGCAATCGAATCCATCGCATCCCAGACAAACCTGCTGTCGCTTAACGCATCCATCGAGGCGGCGCGTGCGGGCGAAGCGGGAAGAGGATTTGCGGTTGTGGCTGATGAGATCAGAAGCCTTGCTGATTCTTCCGCTGATTCAGCGAAAGAGATCAAACAGATTATTGAGAGAGTTGTGGAATTGTCTCAGGGAACGGTTGAGATTTCCAACAGAGTATTCGAAGTGATCCGTGCAGAGCAGGCAGATATTCAGCAGGCACAGGAGAAATTCATCGTGCTGTCGGAGTCGGTGGAATCCTCCATCGTGGAGATCGATACGATCCGTCAGATGGCAGGCACGCTGGATCAGATCAAATCGGATCTGGCAAGTGCAACAACAGAACTTGGTGCAATCTCCGAAGAACTCGGTGCTTCGGCTGAGGAGGTTGCGGCTTCCTGCCAGACCGTTACGGATGCCTGCTTGGAAACGCAGAATGCAGCGACGGATATGCATAAGGTGAACGCAAACATGACGGAGGCCGTTTCCTATTTCAAGATTGATTAGTGAAAACGGATACGATTCACGGCGGTTGTGAATCGTAACCTTGGTTGATGTCATAAAATTGACAGGATTGACAGAAAAGTGATATAGCTTAGCCCCCTTTTGGTGTATGATATTTTCAGGGTATCATATATCAAAAGGGGGTATCTTTATGAAAAAAAGAATAGGGATATTTTTAATCACGGCTACGATGGTTCTTTTGTCCGGCTGCGGCGGGGACGCGGTTTCTGACGGCGCTGCAAGCTCAGGCAGCGAAGCGGTGCAGGATAGCGCAGCAGATGACACAAGCGCAGGTGATCAGCAGGCACAGACGGAAGATGAGGCCGGGGCAGCGGAAGATGCTAATGGCAGTGAAGTGACTGCGCCGGAAGGTTATCATCTGATCTGGCAGGATGAATTTGACGGAGATTCCCTGTCAAAGGATGATTGGAATTATGAAGCACATCCGAAGGGATGGGTAAACAACGAGTGGCAGGAATACATTCCCACGGATGAATATGCTTTTGTAAAAGATGGACAGCTGGTGATCCAGCCGAAAAAAGACGGGAATGATTATTATTCCGGCAGGGTAAATACCCAGAGCAGACATGCCCTGAAATACGGCAGGATTGAGGCGAGTATTAAAGTCCCTGAAGGACAGGGCTTCTTACCGGCCTTCTGGATGATGCCGGAGAATGAAGGCTTCTATGGTCAGTGGCCGAAGTGCGGCGAGATCGATATCATGGAAGTCCTCGGAAATGATACAAAGCGTCTGTACGGAACATTGCACTACGGCGAGCCGCATAAACAGCAGCAGGGCAGTGTGGAACTGAAGGACGGCGATTTTTCAAAAGAGTTCCATGAGTTTGCCATTGAGTGGGAACCGGGACAGATCCGCTGGTATCTGGACGGCGAGCAGTATTTTGAAACATCTGACTGGTTCACCAAGTACGACGGTGAGGAAGAAAAGCCTTATCCCGCGCCTTTTAATCAGGAATTTCATGTGATCCTGAACGTGGCTGTGGGCGGCGACTGGCCGGGCAATCCGGATGATACCACCGTGTTTGACGAGCGCGCTGCCATGTATGTGGATTATGTTCGCATGTATCAGAAGGACAGCTATGATGAGAATGTGACAAAGCCCGAGAAAGTCAGGGAGTTCAAAGAAGCCGATGAGACCGGCAATTTTGTGACCAACAGCGATTTCGCAAATGACGAAGACTTAACAGATGATGTGGACTGGAAATTCCTTCTGTTCAACGGCGGCGAAGGTGAGGCCAAGATTCAGGATGGTGAGATCACCATTACTTCTTCGAATGAGGGAACGGAAGAATACAGCGTGCAGCTGGTACAGCCCGGCATGCCGATGATCAAGGGAAAGAGTTATACGTTCTCATTTGAGGCTTATGCAGATGAAGAGCGTCAGATGAAACCGGCCATTACGGCGCCGGAGGTAGACTGGATCCGTTATTTCCCGGATACGCCGGTGGATCTGACAACAGACTGGCAGACCTACAGTTTTACCTTTGAGATGACAGAGGAAGACGATGACAAGGGCCGCGTGGAATTCAACATGGGTAAGCAGGGTTCGACAGCGACGATCCATATCCGGAACGTACGGCTGGAAGAGACTCAGTAATTGTACGTGATAGTGCAAATCCGGTATGAAAACCGGAGGAATGCGGCTACTGATAAATTAATAGTATAAAGCCCGGTATGAGAATTCGGAGCCGAAAAACTGATGATAAATTAATAGTATAAAGCCCGATATGAAAATCCGGAGCCGAAAAACTGATGAATTGGGAGGGTGGATCATTGAGAAGATGGAAGGGATATGAACATGGCGTGAACCTGGGTGGATGGTTGTCCCAGTGCGATCATACCAGGGAACGGTATGATAACTTCATCATTGAGGATGACATCAGACGGATCAGCACCTGGGGGCTTGACCATATCCGTGTTCCGATCGATTATAACCTGGTAGAGGATGGAGCAGGTCAGTACAAAGAGCGTGGTTTTGAGTATATCGAAAGGGCGGCTGAGTGGGCAGGAAAGCATGGCTTGAACATGATCCTTGATCTGCACAAGACCTATGGGTTTTCCTTTGATCCCGGACATAAAGAAGAGGGCTTTTTCGAAAACGAAGCCTATCAGGAGCGCTTTTACAGCCTGTGGGAGGAGCTGGCAAGACGTTTTACTGATTTAGGGGACCGTATCGCCTTCGAATTGCTGAACGAAGTGACGGACAAGGAGTATTGCGAAACCTGGAACCGGATCGCTGCAACGTGCATTGCCAGGATCCGCGTGATCGCGCCGAAGACGAAGATCCTTGTGGGCGGCTATTGGAATAACAGTATTGCGGCGGTTAAGGATATCCTTCCTCCTGCCGATGAAAATATCGTATATAATTTTCATTGCTATGAGCCTTTGATCTTTACGCATCAGGGCGCTTACTGGGCACCGGGGATGGATCCGGCATTTCGGATTTCCATACATGCAAGTTACAAGGAGTTAGCAGCTGCTTCCGAAAAGAACCTGACGCAGGTGACTGTTTCCATGGAGGGTGTCGATGAGAATGCAAGTCTCGGACCGGAATACTTTGTTCATCACTTCGGCGAAGCGGTGAAGGTTGCCGAGGAAAGAGATGTACCGCTTTACTGCGGGGAATACGGTGTGATCAATCTGGCCGATCCGCAGGAGTCGCTCGAATGGTACCGCATCATCAGCGAGGTCTTTAACAGATTCGGTATCGGACGAGCTGCCTGGAGTTATAAGGAGATGGATTTCGGATTGATCGACGGACATATGTCCGATGTATTTTCGGAATTGATAAAAGAGTTATAATGATTCTAAACAGAGTGTTGTTTCCGGCACCTTGCGTACGGGACCGGGATAACCATATAGAAACTTACTACACGAAACGGCCGACAGTTTTTGCTGTCGGTCGTTTTGTGTGTGGCTTTTCACTCTATCATATCATCATGAAATGTGGTATACTCATAAAAAGCTTAACAGGCGGGGATAATTATGAAAACAGGAAAAGCAGCATGGACGATAAAATACTCTCTATTAAACTCAACGTATTTTATCGCCTTTTGTACGATACATGCCTATGCGGCGGTGTTTCTTCTGGCGCATGGTTTTACCAATACGCAGGTGGGCATTTTGTTAGCACTGGCTAACATTTCATCTGCTGTCTGCCAACCGCTTGTGGCAGCGCTGATCGACAAACCGGGACCGGTTACCAACCGGGGCTTCATCATTTTTTCCGTACTTGCCATTATGGCGGGTTCCGGTCTTTTGATGCTGGTCAATGAGAACAAGGTCATTATCTTTATTGTATATGCGCTGATCTATATGATCCAGTTCACCTATCAGCCGGTGATGACGGCGCTCTGTTTTGAATATCAAAACAAAGGCGCGGATATCATGTACGGGCTGTCAAGGGGACTTGGTTCTGCAGGCTTTGCCGTAACGTCTATGCTGATCGGTGGCGTGGTGGAAAAGCGGGGTGTGTTTGTTCTGTTGATCGTGAATGTCTTTGCGATGGCAGCGTCCCTGGCCGCAATCCTGCTGTTTCGAAATCCGGCGAAAGGTGCAGCCAAAGAAGCAGTCGCTGCCCGGGATCATGCCGAAGAGGAAAGACAGGGCACCGGAGCAGGAAAGCTGCAGGAAGATGAAGAAACTGATATGAAAAGCCAGGCACAGGGTGGGACCCTGGACGGCGGGCGGGGAGATGCGGCCGGGAGCAGTCTTCGTGAGTTTGCAAAGATGTATCCGGCATACGCAGTGTTTCTCGTTGCCGTTGTCTGCTTCTTTTTTGCCCATAATATGATCAACGACTTTATGATCCAGATCATCAGGGAACTGGGCGGTGCAGAAAAAGAGTTAGGCACTGCTAACTTTTTGCAGGCAATCCTGGAACTTCCGGTCATGGCTATGATCGGTGTGATCTTAAAAAAGATCTCCGCAAGGAAACTACTTCTGATCTCAGGAGTAGCTTTTCTGATCAAGATCGTGATCCTGATCTTTGCAAAAGATATGACGGCCATGTATATCAGCCAGTCCTTCCAGTTGCTTGCTTATGCGTTGTTTATTCCGGCAGCGGCTTACTATGTCAGTGAGACGATGCGGCAATTCGATCAGGTGAAGGGGCAGGCTTTTATCACGACTGCGATCACGGTGGGTGGTATCTTTTCCAACTTTATCAGCGGAAGGATCCTCGACAGCCTGGGTGTGAAGGCCATGCTGATCACCGGAACAATGGTCTGTGCTGTGGGCGTTGTGATCGCCTTTCTGGCGCTTGGACGCAGAAGGTCCTGACGGACGGCAGCAATCTGCAGTGGGTAGGGGAGAATTGAGAAACAATGGATAAGATTCTGTTTTTAGAATGGAAGAGTTTCGGAAACGAGCATATCATCCCGGTTTTTGAAGGACTGGGGTATGAAGTGGTGCGAATGCCCTTTGATGTTCATGATGATGATACCCGCATGAGCGAGCAGCTGGCAGCAGGTATCGCACAGAAGATCCTGGAAACGAAACCGGTTTTTTTGTTTTCTTTTAACTATTATCCGGTTGCTGCGATCGCGGCGAAAGCATGCAGGATCAAGTACGTATCCTGGATCTACGACAGTCCGTTTATTCAGTCCTATTCACAGACGGCGCTGTATGAAACGAACAGGATCTTTCATTTTGACAGCAGTGAGGCTGCACATCTTAAGGCGCTCGGCGTACCCCATGTTTTTTATCTGCCTATGGGCGCGGCCTGCAAGCACTATGATACAATGATCCCGACGGTTGCCGATCACGCAGCTTATGACAGTGATATCACCTTTATCGGGTCAACGTATAGCGAAACGCGTAATCATATGTTCCGTCATCTTGAAAACCTGGATGACAGGACGAGTGGCTACGTAGATGCCCTGATGCAGGCGCAGCTGAATCTGTACGGTGTGGATGTGATCGAACCGGCCTTAAGTCCGGATGTTGTAGAGAAGATACAGAAGGTTTGTCCGGTTTATGCCAGTGGCGATGGCATGGAAACAGCCGAGTGGGTGATCGCCAATTATTTCCTGGCGAGAAAGGTGACAGCCATGGAACGGCAAAAGCTTTTGACCCTTCTTTCGGGGAAATTCAAGGTCAGGCTTTTTACACCGGAGAAAACGCCGGATCTTCCGAAGGTCCTGAATATGGGAAAGGTGGATTATTACGACCGGGCACCCATCGCCATGAAATGCGCGAAGATCAATCTGAATATTTCCCTGCGAAGTATTCATACGGGCATGCCGCTTCGGGCCGTCGATATCATGGCCTGCGGCGGGTTTTTGTTAAGCAATTACCAAGCGGATTTTATGGAATACTTTGAACCCGGAAAGGATTTCGTGTATTATGAAAGCATCGGACAGGCAGCGGAGCTTTGTGAGTATTATCTGACGCATGAGGAAGAAAGAAATAAGATTGCGGCCAGCGGCTATGAGAAGGTAAAGGAGCTTCTCGGTTATTCTTCCCAGGTTGAAAAAATGCTCGCTCTGATATAAAACACAGAGCCGAAAATTTGTGGTCAATAAAGCCGGTAAACGAATAATTCATTCAGCAGTATAAAGTCCGGTACGAAAATACGAAGTCGATAAACAAATAATTAATTAAGGAGACAGCTATGAATATTGCAGTGATTTTCGCCGGAGGTTCCGGCAGAAGGATGCACACGAAGGACAAACCCAAGCAATTTCTGATGGTGCACGGCAAGCCGATCATCGTGCATACCATTGAGAAGTTTCAATACCATCCGGCTATCGATGGGATCATTGTTGTCTGCATTGAAGACTGGATCGATTATATGAAGGAAATGCAGTATCGATATCGCCTCGATAAGATCGGCAAGATCGTTCCCGGTGGAGGAACGGGACAGCTTTCCATTTTTAACGGACTCAAGGCAGCGGAAGAGGTGTACGGCTCGAAGGATAACATTGTATTGATTCACGATGGTGTACGCCCGCTGATCAATGATGAACTGATCGATGCCAATATTGCCTCCGTAAAGGAGCATGGATCTGCCATCACGGTTACCCCGGCAAAGGAAACGGTTATTCTGGTAGATGATAACGGACTGGTAACGGATGTGCCCAGCCGTGAGCATTCAAGAACGGCGCAGGCGCCGCAGAGCTTCTGGCTTTCCGAAATCCTGAATGTCCACAGACAGGCTGTTTTTCTGATGGAGACCAATGCGATCGACAGCTGTACTTTGATGCGCAGGTTTGGTAAAAATGTGTCTGTGGTAGTCGGACCGAATCATAATATCAAGATCACGACGCCGGAGGATTTTTACATTTTCCGTGCATTATATGATGCCATCGAGAATGAGCAGATGGGATGAGTATGAAAAAACTGATCATCACCTATCATGGGGATGTGGAAACCACATCCTTCTTTATGACACAGATCGAAAGTCAGCTTCAGGCGGATGGGTATCAGGTTTATCCACTTTTTTATGATGCTGTGCCTGCCGAACTTTCGTCGGATATCGCGGCATATCTTCAAAGATCGCCTGAGCAGGCGGAAAAGGATTTGGAAGGCGCTGTTTTTCTGACTTTTAATTTTGCGGGATGTTATTCAAAAGATCCGTGTTTATACAAGGACGGGATGCTGGTAGACCGTTACCGGATGCGGATCGTCAATATCCTGGTGGATCATCCATATCATTATCACGATTTCCTGTATGAACAGATAAAGGAACGGCGCGACAGATATCTGCAATTTGATCTTGACCGTCAGCATATTGCTTACATGGAACGGTATTTTCCGGAAATTTCGCTCGGAGGATGTTTGCCAAGCGGCGGGACAGCTTATAAAGAGGAAGCGGGCGAAGACACTGCGGACACAGATGAACGTCCTGTCGATATTCTGTTTGCAGGTACCTATGTGCCGCCGGAAGGTTTCGATCTTTTTATCGAAAGAAACGGCCCGGAGTACAGTGCTTTTTATCATTCCATGCTGCGGGAGGCTTTGGCAGATCCGTCGGCAAAACTGGAAGATATCATCCGGCGGCGCCTGATCGAAGAGATCGAGGAGGGCGTGAGTGAAGATGAGATCCGGCAGACGCTGGGACACGTTCAGTTTTTGGATTATTTTGTGAGATATAAAAGGCGCGGCGAAGTGATCCGATATCTGGCCGATTGGGAGTCGGATGAAGAAAGAGCAGACCGGGAAATGCCGGATGATACAGACGGAGAAGGGCTTCATATCACGATCGTCGGTTCCGGCTGGGAGCACTTGATGGAACAGATCAGGCATCCCGAGCGCATCACGCTTTTGCCCTATGCGGACAGTAGTGAGGTGCTGCGGCTCCTGACAAAGACAAAAATCTCCCTGAATGTGCTGCCTTCTTTTCATGAGGGTGCCCATGACAGAATATGGAATTCCATGCTCTGCGGTGCGGTTTGCGTGACTGATACAAACGACTATCTGAATGCGTTCTTGCAGGACGGTGAGAATGCCATTGCCTTTCGGACGCCTGCCATCGATGACGACGTATTGAGGGCCGGTAATGCACAGGAAGATAACAGTGTACAGTCGGTTGGGGCTGGTGATACCGGAGACGGATTCGTGCAGGAAGACGACACGGCAGGCAGGCATAGATATCGCCTGACTGCGGAAGGAGAAAAAGAGATGGCTCGGCTTGCCCGGCGCATCCGTGATCTTCTTCGGCCGGAAGCAGAGGATGAGCGCAGCAGGATCGCCCGGGCAGGGGAAAAGCTGGCTGCTTCGCAGACCTGGGCCCACAGAACGAAGGGGCTGGAGAAAGTGTTGGATGCCCTGATTTAGCATACATAAAGGAAAACATTAATACTGATCTGTTACAATGCAAGGTCCGATATGAAAAATTCGGAGTCGATAAACGAATGATAAATTGGTAGTGCAAAGCCCGGCATGAAAATACGAAGCTGAAAAACTAATGATAAATTGGTAGTGCAAAGCCCGGTATGAAAATACGAAGCTGAAAAACTAATGATAAATTCAGGAGGATATGCAGATGAATGCGGAAGGTGCGCAGGATAAGAAGATTTTAGCGCTGATCACAGCGCGGAGCGGTTCAAAGAGCGTAAAAGATAAAAATATCCGTCCCATCGACGGGAAACCGATGCTGGCCTATTCGGTGGAGCATGCGCTTGCGTCAAAATATATAAACCGGATCGTCCTGACAACGGACAGCGAGGAATACGCAAGGATCGGAAAAGAGTACGGCGCTGAAATACCCTTTATCAGGCCTGCTGAGTACGCAACGGACAGTGCGCTTGATATTGATGTATTTGTCCATGCGCTGGGCTTTTTGCGGGATCAGGAAGGGTATGAGCCTGATATCGTGGTGCATCTTCGCCCAACTTATCCTTTCCGGGATGTGGCAGACATTGATACCATGATCGAAAAAATGATGGCAGACGAAACCATTGATTCGCTCCGCAGTGTCCGCAAGAATACCGTAGTGCCGCATAAGATGTGGTATCTGAAGGAAGACGGTCTTTTGGACCCCTTGATGAAGGATATTCCGGAAGCCTACAATATGCCCCGTCAGGCGCTTCCGGCCACCTACATTCAAAACGGAAATGTGGACCTTCTCCGTCCGCGATGCATTTGGGAGTATCATTCCATGACAGGAAAGAAAATCATGGGCTATGAGATGAAAGAGATGTATGATGTGGATACAGAGGAAGATTTCAGCCGTGTGGATCGTGTCCTTCGGGCGCGCAGGGGCGGTCAGCAGTTTGTCTTTGATATCGATGGCGTGATCGCCACCTACCGGGACGACCTGGCTTATGATAAGGCCATGCCGAATCAGAAGATGATCGATATCATCAATCAGCTGCATGACTGGGGGAACCGTATTGTCCTGTATACCGCAAGAGGCTATGTGACCAGGATCGACTGGCGAGAAGTAACGGAACAACAGATGGCAGACTGGGGGCTGAAGTATGATGAGCTTCTCTTTACAAAGCCCAATGGTGATTTTTATGTAGATGATAAGATGATGGATATGGCGTTTTTATATAAAGAATTTTCAAAGTGATCCGTTCATCAGCGGATATATCATAACAGATATCAAATATCAGATGAAAAATGAGATAGGGGCAAAGAAAAACCGGCGGACTCGTTATGGGTCTGCCGGTTTTTGAATCCGTTTGCTGTTTCGATGCCGGTGAATGCGGTTGCCCGGATATCATCAGCAGTAGTTATTGAATAAGAATCCACTGTATGCGCTGGTCGTATAAGGATCGGCGAAGTTCTTGCCGGGATTCTTATATGCAACAATTGTCTTGTTGACGTATTCCATGGGGTTCATGGAAATCTGGCTCGTTTTGCGGAGCATGGAATTGGCGAAATCCTTAACAGCTCCGACGGCCTGAGCACCATCCTGAGAGGAGGCTGCTGCTTTGAGTCTTTCTTCATCTACCTTCAGATGACCGTCCGAGCCGAACGTGATGCCGATGGCATCCAGGTCGGAAGCGTAGTGGCGCGACATATAACCCAGCTCGCTGTGCAGAAGATTGCCCTTTGTATGCTCATTGCTTCCTGTAAAGGTATTATCCAAAAAAGCGTTGTAACTGTCTGCCAGCGCATTGACATTTTCAGCAAGGGAATCGATGTCGCCTTTCAATCCGATCTCGGTTGTGATACCGGGTTCGGGGGATACGCCCTGCAGCGTGATCTCATATTGTTTGTCGATGGTGAAGGTATTCGAGGAGGCTGTTCGCTCTGTGCCGTTGATCTCAAATAATGCATCCTGCGGTTTCTGCATGACTCTGTTCAGTCCGAGGTAATCCACGATACCGCTGCTCTGTGATGTATTGTCATCGCTGATCGCAAAGATCAGATTTCGTCCGCCTGCTTCACCGGTTTGAGAGGAGATGAGCTTTAGGGAGGTGTTTCCGTGGTCGTCTTCGAGGACCTGTCCTTCTACGCCGATCTCCGCATTAGTGATCAACCTGGAAAGCCTTTCCTGGATATCCCGGTTGGTATCGTTCTCACGGATCTGGAATTGGAACTCATATCCGATATCGTTAATGGAAAGATCGAAGGAATAGGCGCTTGGTTTTAATCCGATCGTTTCGTCGGAAGGAAGATAATTACCTACATTTTCCTGAGGGCTGGCAAGTCTTGCGACACCGAGTTCAAAGGAAGGTGTCGGCTGACCATTGTCGCTGCCGAGGTATTTCACACTTGCGATCTCAGGTCTGGTAGAGTAGGGCATCTTGTGATCTAAGACACCGCCTTCTTCACTTTCTCCGATCTTGCCCTGCGTGGAAAGAACGGCATTTCGGAAAGAACGGGCGCTTTCTTTCAGCGAGATGGCATAAGACTTCGCCTCGCTGCTTTTATCCAGAATAGCAAGGGGGGATTCTTTATTCATTTTGACGATGGAACTGTAGACCTTCTTCAGCTCGTCTTTTTTATGCGTGTCGAGCGGCGTATTGGTCTTCGGAGCATACTCAGCCAGATAATGATTGTATACCTGATTGAGACTATCGAAATTCACACCAGCCATCAGAAGCCCTCCTTTCTTCCCTGAAATTTGCCTTGTTTGAGGAGCTCTCGACAGATCCTTGTCAACGCTCCGGCAGGGGCTGAGTAAAAAATGGCGATAGTAACGCTATTTTTATGCCTTTACTCTATCACACAAACGCAGTATTTGCAAGTGTTTTTTCAGAAAAAAATAGTTGAAATCCAAGAAAATACGCGGGTTTTTTATGGATTCAGGCTGCCAAAGTAGTGACGCATTTTACAAAATATGGTATAACTATGTGAGATAAAACAAAATATGCCTTTTTTGGGGCGAAACTAAGCAAAAATTGCAATCGATCATTGCAAAATTTGATTTTGGAAAAGCAACGAAAAACGGCGGAATGGAGATGAAAAAAGTGAGTTACAATGCAGCTTCCCGAAAAGCGGAAGAGTTTATCGATCATGAAGAGGTTCTTGCGTCGCTGGCGCATGCCGACAAGTACAAAAACGATACGGCTTATCTGGATGAACTTTTGGAGAAGGCGAAGCCAGTATGGAAAAACGGCCTTTTAGAGTGTCCCGGCCTTCCCCATAGGGAGGCATCGGCGCTGTTGGCCTGTGAACTGCCGGAGTATAACGAAAAGATCATCAAACTGGCGGAGGAGATCAAGCAGGCTTTTTACGGTAACAGGATTGTCCTGTTTGCGCCGCTCTATCTATCCAATTACTGCATCAACGGATGCCTGTATTGTCCCTATCACATGGTAAACGGACAGATCCCGCGCAAGAAACTGACGCAGGAAGAGATCAAGCGGGAAGTGATCGCCCTGCAGGATATGGGACATAAGCGCCTGGCCATAGAAGCAGGGGAGGATCCGAAGAACAATCCCATCTCTTATATCTTGGACAGCATTGACACGATCTATTCCATCCATCATAAGAACGGTGCCATCCGCAGGGTGAATGTCAACATCGCAGCCACAACGGTGGAAGAGTATAAGATGCTGAAGGATGCGGGCATCGGCACTTATATCCTGTTCCAGGAGACATATCATAAGGACGGATATGAGTATCTTCATCCTACGGGACCGAAATCAAATTATGCATACCACACAGAGGCCATGGACAGAGCCATGGAAGGCGGCATCGATGATGTAGGTCTGGGTGTTTTGTTTGGTCTGGATAAATACCGTTATGAATTTGCAGCGCTGCTCATGCACGCAGAACATTTGGAGGCGGTTTTCGGCGTGGGTCCCCATACCATCAGTTTTCCCAGGGTAAAAAAAGCTGAGGGCATCGATCCGGATTCCTTTGACAACGGGATCTCGGATGAGACGTTTGAAAAGATCATTGCCTGCGCAAGGATCGCCGTGCCTTATACCGGCATGATCATTTCCACAAGGGAAAGCGAGAATGTCAGGCTCGCAGCTCTTCGCATGGGCATTTCCCAGATCAGCGGCGGCTCAAGGACTTCTGTCGGCGGCTATGCTGAGGAGGAGCGTCCCCATGATACGGAACAGTTTGATGTTTCCGACCAAAGGACGCTGGACGAGGTCGTTGCCTGGCTGATGCAGGGCGGTTATATCCCATCCTTCTGTACGGCTTGTTATCGCGCGGGACGTACCGGCGACCGGTTTATGAGCCTGTGCAAGACAGGACAGATCTCCAACTGCTGCCAGCCCAATGCCCTGATGACGCTGCAGGAATATCTGTCGGATTATGCATCACCGGAAACGGCGCAGATCGGAAAGAAACTGATCGAGGAAGAGCTCCTGCGTGTTCCCAATGAAAAAGTCAGGCAGCAGACTCGCGATTATCTGGAGAGAATTGTTGCGGGAGAGCGGGACTTCCGTTTCTGATGAATCATATCAGTGCAATGACCGGTATGAAAACCGAAGGAAAGTTTTAGTAGTTAATGATCAGTGCATGGACCGGTATGAAAACCGAAGGAAAGTTTTAGTAGTTAATTAAGGACTCTATATGCAATCTATGAATGCCACACCGAATGCCGACCGGATCCAGATCGGTATTTTCGGAAAAACCAATACGGGAAAATCATCCCTGATCAATGCGCTTACCGGACAGAAGGTTTCCGTGGTTTCCGAGATGGAAGGAACCACAACGGATCCGGTTTTTAAGAGCATGGAATATGACAGCCTCGGACCGGTGCTTTTTATGGACAGCCCCGGCTCCTGTGATACCACGCAGTTGTCCGGCGAGAGGGCAGGGCAGACAATGCGGATCATGCGGAGGGCAGATATCGCGGTCATCCTGACCACAGACGAAAAAGATCTGGAAAGGGAAAAAGAACTGGCACGCTGGTTTGAAGACAGGAAGGTCCCGGTGATCTTTGTACAGTCCCGCGCAGATGAATCGGATCAAATGCTGCCCGGCTGCATCCGTGTCAGTGTCAGAACTGGTGAAGGACTCGGAGAGCTGAAGGAAGCGCTGATCCGGCTGGGAAATCAGATTCCGAAAAACACAGTTTTGGGAAATCTGGTAAAAGAAAAGGATTCTGTTCTTTTGGTCATGCCGCAGGATGCGTCAGCTCCGAAGGGAAGGCTGATCCTTCCGCAGGTGCAGGTCATGCGGGAGCTTTTGGACCGGCACTGTGTGATCACCTGTGTAGCGCCGGAAGAACTGGGGCAGGCGCTTTCGGTGATGACGCATATGCCGGATCTGGTGATTACGGATTCCCAGGTGTTTGACCGGGTGGATGATGTGATCGGCGGCAGATGCCCACTGACTTCTTTTTCCATCCTCATGGCGGCAGCCAAAGGCGATCTAGAGGTCTTTCTGGATGGCGCAAATGCCATGATGCGGCTGCAAAACGGGGCAAGGGTACTTATCGCAGAAACCTGCACCCATGCGCCAAAAGAAGAAGACATCGGACGCGTCAAGCTTCCGAACCTGATTCAGAAAAAACTGGGGATTACGATCAAAACAACGGTAGCAGCAGGCCTGGATTTTCCGAAGGATCTTTCGGACTATGACCTGGTGCTGCAATGCGGCGGCTGCATGAACAACAGGCGTCAGATCCTATCGAGGATCGAAGACGCAAAGGCGGCCGGAGTGCCTATCACAAATTACGGCATTGCCATTGCGAAACTCGGTGGGATCACTGACAGGGTCTCGCTGCCGGAAAGCTGATCGGAAAAGTAGTCAATGACCGGTTGCCTTTTCGCTTGAAAACACATGGAATTTCGGTATAATAGGGATATGTTGAATTATTGCAGATCATTCTGAAGTAGTGTGATGTTCGGTATGGGGATCAAAACCGAAAAGCTACGAAGAATTGGAGGGATGCTGCATGGATAAAAAAGAAGCAAAAACAAAGCAGCCGGTGACTTTCGGGTTTGGGCAAAAGGGGATCCACATCAGCGAATTGATCGCGCTTTGTTTCGTGGGCGTACTGCTCAATCTGCTCGGCGGATGGGCGACGACGAAAAGCGGGATCCCGCTGTACCTCGATACCATCGGAACTGTTCTGACGGCGGTATTCGGCGGCTATCTCCCGGCCGTTTTGGTTGGTCTGCTTTCGAATCTTTTTAAATCATTTTTTGACTCGTCATCAATTTATTACGGATTTTTAAATGTGCTGATGGCCATCGTGGTGTCCGTTATGGTACGGGATGGATGGCTGAAAAAGTGGTATAAAGCAATTGCGACAGCTTTTGTACTTGCCCTGATCGGAGGACTGGCCGGTTCGATCCTGACCTGGTTTTTATATGGATTTGCATCAGGAGGTGCGACGACACCTTTTGCACTGTATCTGCATGAAACGGCGGGATTGCCGAAGTTTGCTGCGCAGCTTTGTGCGGATTTTTCCATCGATCTGCTGGACAAGTTTGTGACGGTTTTGCTGGCCTGCGGGCTGTTTCATATCGTGCCGAAGAAGTACCGGGAAACCCTGCTGTTTGACGGCTGGCAGCAAAAACCCTTAAATAAAGAGACAAAGAAAGCCGTCCGGAAAATGGATTCACGTGTCATGTCACTGCGGACGAAGATTCTGCTGCTGCTTGTCATCGCACCGCTTTGTATCGCAATCCTTGCTTCGGTCATCAGTTATATGCTCTACCGGGAATCCACCATCGAAGAGCATAAGCAGCTGGCCAACGGCGTGGCGAATATGGCAGCCGGTGTCATCGATCCCGAGCTGGTGGATGATTTTCTCTTTTACGGCGACAAGATGGAGGAGTACCGCAGGACGGAGCAGCTCCTTTATGATGTCCGTGAGAGCTCGCCGGACATAGAATACATTTATGTGTATGAGATCAAAAAGGACGGCTGTCATGTGGTCTTTGACTTAGATACCGGCGACCTGCCCGGCGAGATGACGGGCGCCGTGGTACCGTTTGATGAATCGTTCGGGCCGTACCTGGATGACCTGCTGGCAGGAAAGCCCATCGATCCGATCATCACGGATGATACCTATGGCTGGCTTTTGACGGTATACCGGCCGGTTTATGACAAGGACGGCAACTGTGTCTGCTATGCGGCGGCAGATGTTTCCATGAATCGCCTGCGCGAAAACAGTTATACCTTTTTTGCAAAACTGATCTCCCTGTTTCTGGGGTTCTTTGTGCTGATGCTGGCTTTCGGTATGTGGCTGGCGGAATACAACATCATCATGCCGGTAAATTCCATGGCCTATTCGGCATCGGCCTTTGCTTTTAACACGGAGGAGGCCAGGGAGCATGGTGTGGAAAGGATCCGGGAGTTGGATATCCATACGGGGGATGAGATTGAGAACCTGTATCGCGCTTTTTCCAAGACCACCCAGGATTCCATGCAGTATGTAGAGGATATCCAGACGCAGTCTGAGACCATTACCAAGATGCAGAACGGACTGATCCTGGTACTGGCGGATATGGTGGAGAGCCGGGACCAGAATACCGGTGATCATGTCCGCAAGACGGCGGCTTATACGAAGATCATTATGGAAGGCCTGAAAAAAGAAGGCTACTATGCAGACCAGCTGACGGATGAGTTCATTTATGATGTATATCATTCTTCGCCCCTCCATGATGTTGGCAAGATCCAGGTCAGTGACGTGATCTTAAATAAGCCCGGCAGACTGACGGAAGAAGAATTTGAGATCATGAAGACCCATACCACGGCGGGACGGGATATCATACAGGAAGCCATCGAGATCGTGCCGGATTCCGGTTATCTGATGGAAGCGAGAAACCTGGCGGAATACCATCATGAAAAATGGGACGGAACCGGTTATCCCTACGGTCTTTCCGCTGACAACATCCCGCTGTCAGCCAGGATCATGGCGGTGGCGGATGTGTTTGACGCCCTGGTGTCCAGGCGTTCTTATAAGGGGCCGTTTTCTTTTGAAAAAGCAATGACCATCATCTCGGATGGCGCCGGCAATCATTTCGATCCCCTTGTGGCAAAAGTATTTGTGGCAGCTGCCGATGAGGTAAAACGCGTGGCAGAGGGGTTTGAAAACGGGGAAAGCCCTGTAAAGGCCTGAAGGCAGGACGGGAGAAATATGGAATGGATGCAGTGAAAGGAGACAGAGGCCGCGGCAAAGAAAAAGCCGAAAGAGACGGAACTGAATCAGTACGGAAACATGCGTGGAAACTGCTTTGGAGTGATATCAAAGAAAATGCCATCGGAGTCTGCGGCGTTGTAGCCTACATTTTTCTGCTGCAGATGCTTTTTCATACCTGCTGTCCCATGCAGCTGCTCTTAGGGCTGCCGTGCCCCGGCTGCGGACTGACCAGATCGGGCCTGCTGCTCCTTAGTGGTCATCCCGTAGAAGCGTTTATCATGCATCCCTTTTTGTATGCGTGGATCGCACTTTTATTGATCTGGGCTGTTTCGCGGTATCTTTTGCAGAAAAAGAACAGAGCGCTGCCCGTGCTGCTTGGACTTGTAATTGCGGGCATGGTGGTCTTTTATATCTACAGGATGAACGTGTATTATCCGGATACCGAGCCGATGAAACCGCTGACGAAGGGGCTGGCAAAAGTGCTGATCGGATCTGTGTCATAAGAGGATCACGGGGTAAAGAGCGATATGAAAATGTGCCGGTGGGAATTGACTGGAAAATTCAATAGAAACAATCTTAAATTATGGAATGTTACGAAATAAAAAAGGTATCAGCAACAGGAGGGAAAGAATGAGTGATTTTGACAACGGATTCGGAAACATGAATGGGGACATGTTTGACAACATGAACTCTGGTTCGCAGGAACCGCAGGACATACAGGAGACGCAGGTCCCACAGGAACCGAAAAAAAGAAACTACGAACGGTATCTGGAAGGCAGTCCGTATGACGATGGACAGTCCATGCCGGAGCCCTTTATGCCGGGCGGTTTTGAAAGCCCCGCATTTGAGGAAAACATTCCGAGAGGGAATGAGTTTGCTTCCCTTGGCGGTATTCCGGCGCCGGATGCGAGCGTTTCTTCCGAGTATCTCATGCCGGGCGGAGGTGTCGCTCCGGGAAATGAACCGCAGCCGTCTTATCAGAGCGGACCGCAGTATGACAGGTTTCAGGGCGGAGGCGGTCAGCCACCTCAGATCGAAGGACTCGAAGAGCCGGTCTCCATGGGAGAATGGATGATCTGCATTTTGCTGATGATGGTACCCTGCGTGAATATCATCATGATGTTTGTCTGGGCATTTTCCAAGACGGAAAAGAAATCCAAATCCAATTTCTTTAAGGTGGAGCTGATCCTGATGGCGATCATTTTCGGAATCTATATTTTGGCCATTATCGTGATCGCAGCAGTGGCAGGGATCGGAGTGGCGGCACTTCGGTAAGGCTGTCTTGTCAGGAAAAAAGCAGGCGTTGAAAGCGGATCGATCAATTATGATCTATCCGGCAGAAGAGTTGAAGATGAATCAAAGATCGATCAGAATATCAATTAGAATATCGATTGGAATATCAATTCAATTAGAGTATCAATTAGAATATCAATTAGGATCATAGTATGTGGGTAGCAGATAAATGGAAAGATTATGAAGTTCTCGATGCCACGGGCGGTGAAAAACTAGAGCGCTGGGGAGACTATATCCTGGTGCGGCCCGATCCCCAGGTGATCTGGAATACCGGCCGCGGGGCTGTGCAGTGGAAACAGGCAAACGGCCATTATCACCGTTCTTCAAAGGGCGGGGGTTCCTGGGAGATGAACGGTCTTCCGGAGGAATGGAGCATAGCATATCAGGGAGATGGCGGCAGTCTGCAGTTTCGCTTAAAGCCTTTTGCTTTCAAGCATACGGGCGTTTTTCCGGAACAGGCGGTGAACTGGGACTGGTGCGCAGGCAGGATACAAAGGTGGCAGGAGAAAAAACCTGAGAAAGAGCCTTTCCGTGTTCTGAATCTTTTTGCCTACACCGGCGGTGCAACGGTTTCCGCAGCTCTGGTAGGAGCCCATGTAACCCACGTGGACGCCTCCAAAGGCATGGTGGGATGGGCAAAGGAAAACGCCCTTGCAAGTAACGTGCCCATGGAGCGCACCCGATGGCTGGTGGATGACTGCAAGAAGTTTGTGGAACGGGAGATCCGAAGGGAGAATTCCTACGAAGGCATTATCATGGATCCGCCTTCTTACGGACGCGGACCGAAGGGCGAGATCTGGAAGATCGAGGAATGCGTGTTTGAACTGATAGATCTGGCAGGAAGCCTGTTATCGAAAGAAGCGGACTTTTTCCTGATCAATTCCTATACGACGGGCTTGCAGCCGGCCGTGCTGACCTACATGCTGGGAGAAGCCATAGCGGCAAAGAGAGGCGGCCTTGTTGAGTCAGATGAGATCGGCCTTCCCGTC
>JAEEGL013777879.1_pt1 | contig 25176 bp, 16 predicted proteins | sample 9134231 | NCBI WGS metagenome assembly JAEEGL01 (sample SAMN16246548, study PRJNA631951) | gut metagenome | biome: gut microbiome; feature: rumen; material: fiber-attached | host: Bos | place: Iran: Karaj | collected 2018-10 | reverse complement strand
TGTAACAGTTGCTAAGGAAGTGGAGTTGGCAGACCCGTTCCAGAATGCAGGTGCCCAGCTGGTAAAGAGTGTTGTCAGCAAGACTGGTGACGATGCAGGTGACGGTACAACAACCGCAACAGTATTGGCTCAGGCCATTATACGCGAGGGTTTGAAGAACGTTGCTGCCGGTGCCAATCCCATGGACCTGAAGCGTGGTATTGATAAAGCTACCGCTGCTGTTGTTGCTAACATCAAGGAGCAGGCAGAGCAGGTAGGCAACGACTACCAGAAGATTGAGCAGGTGGCTACTGTAAGTGCTAACAACGATCCCGAGATTGGTAAACTGCTGGCTGATGCAATGAAGAAGGTTAGCAAGGATGGTGTAATCACCATCGAAGAGGCTAAGGGTCGTGACACTACCATCGGTGTTGTTGAAGGTATGCAGTTCGATCGTGGTTATCTGTCTCCCTACTTCGTTACCGATACCGAGAAGATGGAATGTGTAATGGAGAATCCCTACATCCTTATATACGACAAGAAGATCAGCAACCTGAAGGACTTCCTTCCTATTTTGGAGCCAGCTGTTCAGAGCGGTCGTCCTCTGCTGGTTATTGCCGAGGATGTAGACAGCGAGGCACTGACCACATTGGTTGTTAACCGTCTGCGTACACAGCTGAAGATTTGTGCAGTTAAGGCTCCAGGCTTCGGCGACCGTCGCAAAGCTATGCTTCAAGATATCGCCACTCTGACTGGTGGCTTGGTAATCAGCGAAGATACAGGTCTGAAGCTGGAGCAGGCAACTATCGAGATGTTGGGTTCTTGCGACAAGGTTGTTGTAAGCAAAGACAATACCACTATCGTTAATGGTCATGGCGAGAGCGAACTGATTAAGGATCGTGTGAACCAGATTAAGAACGAAATCAACAATTCAACCAGCGATTACGACAAAGAGAAGTTGCAGGAGCGTTTAGCTAAGCTCTCTGGCGGTGTTGCCGTATTGTATGTAGGTGCTCCCAGCGAGGTTGAGATGAAGGAGAAGAAGGATCGTGTTGACGATGCTCTTTGCGCTACCCGTGCTGCCATCGAAGAGGGTATCATCCCTGGTGGTGGTGTAGCTTACATCCGTGCTCAGAAGACTTTGGAAGGTCTGACTGGTGTAAATGCCGATGAGACAACAGGTATCCAGATTGTACGTCGTGCTATCGAAGAGCCTCTGCGTCAGATTGTCATGAACGCTGGCGAGGAAGCAAGTGTAGTAGTCAACAATGTACGCAACGGTAAGGGCGACTATGGTTACAATGCTCGCGAGGACAAGTACGAGAACATGAAGGCTTCTGGTATCATTGATCCTGCTAAGGTTACCCGTGTAGCTTTGGAGAACGCTGCTTCTATTGCAGGTATGTTCCTGACAACAGAGTGCGTAATCTGCGAGGCTAAGGAAGATAAGCCCGAGATGCCTATGGGAGGTGCTCCCGGTATGGGCGGCATGGGCGGCATGATGTAATTGTCTCCCCATAAAATATATACTGAGCCCCTGACAGTCGAATTAAGATTGTCGGGGGCTTTTTTTATATTATAATATGGAAAAGTGAAAAAAAAATGCTATCTTTGCGCCAACTTTTGAACCAAAATTAATAACTTTAATAGATAAAACAGTCATTTTAATGAAAAGTAAATTCTTATTTGTCGGCTTGCTTCTGAGTATGACAGCCATGGCCGACAATCTTGCGAAGTACGTTGATCCCCGTATCGGTACAGGTGACCACGGTCATGTGTTTGTTGGTGCAAATGTTCCCTTTGGTATGGTAAATGCCGGACCTACTCAGATTGAGCAGGGTTGGGACTGGTGCTCAGGCTACCATGAGAGTGGTGAGAAGATTATCGGTTTTGCACAGATGCACCTTAGCGGTACTGGTTGCGGTGACTTGGGCGATGTCTCTCTGATGCCTGCCTATGGTGACGTAGAACTCTCTCGTGAGGGACTGGCCAGCGAATACCGCCACGAGACCGAGCTAGCGGTTCCCGGTTACTATCGTGTATTATTGGATCGCTTTGCCATTCAGGCTGAGGTAACAGCCACAGAGCGTGTAGCACTGTATCGCTTTACCTATCCCAAGGGCAGCAACAACGCACGTATTATCATTGACCTTGAGAATACCGTTGGTGATGACACCCGCGAGACAAGAGCTATTCAGATTGACGACTACACAGTAATGGGATACCGTCGTAGTGCAGGATGGGCTCCTGATCAGAGTGTATTCTTCTGCATCCGATTCAGCCATCCCATACACCACTGGCTTTCAGAGGGTGTAAATGCCAAGTATGGTCAGGCTACCTTCGAGGTTGGTCCTAACGACCAGATTATGGCCAAGGTAGCTATCTCTCCCACCAGCGAAGCTAACGCGCTGATCAATATGAATGCCGAAATGCCCGGTTTCAACTTTAACGAAATTGCTGATGCTGCTGGCATGGCATGGGACAAGCAGTTGAGCCGCATCAAGGCTACCTTCCGCACAGAGCGCGAGCGTACCATTTTCTATACCGCTATGTATCACTACATGGTAGCTCCTCAGATTTGGAACGACGTAACAGGCGACTATATGGGTTGCGACGGTAAGGTTCACCGCGGTGCCGACTTTACCAACCTTACTACATGGAGCCTCTGGGATACCTATCGTGCTGCTCATCCTCTGGCTACTCTTATCATGCCCGACCGTATGCGCGACTACGCTCACACTATGATGAATATGTACTACGAGTGGGGTGAGCTGCCTGTATGGCACTTGGTAAGCTGCGATACTTACTGTATGGTAGGCGAGCCTGCCGTTCCTGTTTTGGCAGATATCATCCTCAAGGGTGAGTGCAACGATATCGATGCAGAGAAGATGTACGAGGCTATCAAGGCCAGTATGTTGCCTACAGAGTTTGCCAAGAATCGTCGCGTTCCCCTGCGTGGTAAGGACTACTTGGCTGAGCTGGGTTACCTGCCCTATGACGGTCGCGAGAGCGAGACTGTTGCCAAGAGCATGGAGTACTACATTGCTGCTTGGGCTGCTGCTCAGGTTGCTGGCAAGTTGGGCCACAAGGAAGATAGCATTCGCTTCTACAACCTGAGTCAGGGTTACAAGATACTGTGGGATGCACGTGTTAAGTGCATGCGTGCCAAGGATATGAAGGGCGAGTTCCGTCCCCTGCCTGCAGATTTCAACCCCAACCGTCAGACTCGCGACTATACCGAGGGTAACCCCTGGCAGTACACATTCCTAGTTCCCCAGGATGTAAAGGGTCTGGCAGGTCTGCTTGGTGGCGACAAGGCTTTGGATGCTCATCTGGATGCCCTTTTGGCTGCCGACAGTGACCTGGGCGATGACGCAGCTCCCGATATCTCAGGTTTGATTGGTCAGTATGCTCACGGCAACGAGCCCAGCCACCACATCTTGTATATGTACAACTATGTAGGTCAGCCACGTAAGACCCAGAAGTGGGTTCGCTACGTGATGGATGAGCTTTACACCGATCAGCCTGCCGGTCTTTGCGGTAACGAGGACGTTGGTCAGATGTCAGCATGGTACATTCTCTCTGCCTTAGGTCTCTATCAGGTTGAGCCCTGCGGCGGTGTATATCAGTTGGGGTCTCCCATCGTAGAAGAGGCTGTAATCCCCGTTGGCGAAGGCAAGACCTTCACCATCCGTACACACGGTGGCAGCAAGCAGGCCATCTATGTTAAGAAGTACGTTCTGAACGGCAAGCAGTTGAAGGGCACTACCATTACTCACGACCAGATTATGGCCGGTGGTGTACTGGATGTTTATATGACAAAATAAAAGGCCCCTCTCCAATCCCTACCCCCTCCTCCCCCAAATGGGAGGTGGGGGATTTTAAGAATAATCTGAAACAACCAATTAATATGAAAAGAATTCTTTTAACCATGTTGCTGGGCGCTCCCATGGTGGCAAACAGCGCCAATTACTACGAGGCTCCTGCCAAGGCTAAGAAGCAGGAGGTAGCAGTGCAGTCAACCATTAAGGACCTGCGCCCTGCTCCCGAGAAGCGCCTCTTCCGTAGCGAGGCTGTGGAGAAGCAGATTCTCGCCCTCAAGTCGAAGCTTACAGCCATCGACCCCAAGCTCTACTGGATGTTCGTAAACTGTTTCCCCAACACCTTGGATACTACAGTATGGTACAGCAATGAGAGCGGCGACGATGATACATTTGTCATCACTGGTGACATCGAGGCTATGTGGTTGCGCGACAGTGCTGCACAGGTATGGCCCTACCTGCGTTATGTAAATCAGGACGAGCCATTGCGTCACCTTATCCGTGGCGTTATCCGTCGTCAGCTTGCATGCATCCTTATAGATCCATATGCCAATGCCTTCAATATCAAGGCTATTGAAAACGGTCACTGGATGTCGGACAATACCAAGATGAAGAAGGAACTGCACGAGCGCAAATACGAGATAGACTCTCTGTGCTATCCCCTGCGCCTTGCTTATGCCTACTGGCAGCAGACAGGTGATACCAGTATCTTCGACGAGAAATGGATTCAGGCTATCCGTGAGATTCTGCATGTCTTCCAGGACCAGCAGAACTGGAACGGTCCCATCACCAACTATCGTTTCACCCGTAAGACAGAAGCTCTGCACGACACACGTTCCAACAAGGGTTACGGTCATCCCGGCAAACCTTGTGGTTTGATTGCAAGTGCCTTCCGTCCCAGCGATGACAGTACCATCTTCCCCTACTTGGTACCCAGCAACTTCTTTGCAGTAAGCGTTCTGCGTAAGGCTGCCATCATCTTGAACGATGTAAACAAGGAGTACGGACTGGCAAGTGACTGCCGCCGCATGGCAACACAGGTAGAAGAAGCTCTTCAGAAATATGCCGTTGTAGAACATCCCAAGTACGGCAAGATTTATGCCTTCGAGGTAGATGCTTATGGCTCAGCCCTTCTGATGGACGACTCTAACGCTCCCTCTCTGCTCTGTCTGCCCTATCTCACCGATGTATCTATTGACGATCCCATCTATCAGAACACCCGTAAGTTTGTCTGGAGCGAGGATAATCCTTACTTCTTCAAGGGTAAGGCAGGCGAAGGTATCGGCGGTCCTCACTGCGGTCTGAACAAGCCTTGGCCTATGAGCTTGGTAATGAAAGCCTTCACTACCAACGACCGTGCCGAGAAGGAATGGTGCGTTCAGCAGATTCTCAAGACCGACGGCGATACAGGCTTCATGCATGAGTCTTTCAATAAGGACGATGCAAAGGACTTTACACGTTCTTGGTTTGCATGGGCAAATACGCTGTTTGGCGAGCTTATTGTAGATATGTACGCTCAGTAAGTAATTTTTTATGAAAAATAATAAGAAACATATATTATGGGGAGCCTTATCTTTAGGGCTCCTCATGGTTTTTACAGCAGCATGTAGCGACCACTCTGAACAGCAGGTACAGGAAGCTATGGACTTCCTCTATGCCAACATGCCGCTGCCCGACAGCGTGGATTATCCCCGTGAATTCTGGGAGGCTAACGTCAAAGCTACGTTGAAAGCCCGCAAGGAGATGCCTTGGGGCGAGAAAGTTCCAGAGCGCGAATGGAAGCATTTCGTACTCCCGTTGCGTGTCAACAATGAGAACCTGGATTCTTCCCGTATTGTTTTCTACGAGGAACTCAAGAACCGCGTGAAGGACAAGAATATGTACGATGCAGTCCTGGAGGTAAACCACTGGTGTCACGAGCATGTTACATACGCTCCTTCTGACGCCCGAACCAAATCGCCCCTTGTCACCATGTGTTCTGCTACGGGCCGTTGTGGCGAGGAGAGCACCTTTACCGTTGCCGCCCTCAGGGCTGTAGGTATTCCTGCCCGTCAGGTTTACACCCCGCGCTGGGCACATACCGATGACAATCATGCATGGGTAGAAGCATGGGTAAACGGCCGCTGGTACTTCATGGGTGCCTGTGAGCCACAACCGGTATTGAATCTGGGTTGGTTCAACGAGCCCGCCACTCGTGGTATGCTTATGCACACCAAGGTGTTTGGTAATTACGACGGACCAGAAGAGGTAGTGGGCCGCAACAAATGCTACACAGAGATTAATGTTACCTCCAACTACGCCAAGACAGATACCATTACAGTAAAGGTAACTGACGCCAATGGCACTCCGCTACAGGATGCAAAGGTAGATTTCCGTCTGTACAACTATGCAGAGCTTTACACGTTGGTTTCCAAGCAGTCCGATGCCAATGGCCAGACTTGGTTGGGATGCGGCAAGGGCGACCTGGTAGTATGGGCCAGCAAAGATGGGCTGTTTGGTTTTGAGAAAGCCAGTGTCGGTAAAATGGATACAGTAACTGTGGTAGTTGACAAGAACGACCTCTATACAGGTTCCATCGACCTTGACCTTGTTCCTCCTGAATCCAAGATACAGGATTTCGATCTTTCCGACACACAGATACGTACAAACGCAGAGCGTCTGCAGCGCGAAGACAGCCTGCGCAACAGCTATATGGAACAGGCATTCAGTAAAGAGGAGGATTTGAAGGACGCTCGCCAAAACTGGCAGGTGATAAAGGATTTCAGATCACATAAGAACGGGAAAGAGGTGATAAAGACCTTACGCAAGAAGGACCTCTGCGATGTTTCCATTGAAGTCCTGGCAGATGCAGCAGACAACACACCCGCCTCTTCATCCACTCTTTGGGGGCAATATATTCTGGCACCGCGTATCAGTAACGAGATGCTTACCCCCTATCGCAAGGTTTTGGGGCCTGCCTTTAGCGGCATGGATGCCGAGGCTATTGTCCAATGGGTAACAGATAGCATCAGCATAGATAATACACGCAATCCCCAGAAACTCTGCATGAGCCCCGAGGGTGTTTACCGCCATCGTACCACAGATGCTCACAGCAGGGATATCTTCTTCGTAGCTGCTTGCCGTAGTGTAGGTATTGCAGCCCGTATAGATGAGGTAACAGGCAAAGTGCAGATTGTGGCCTCACCCCAGCCCTCTCCCGTGGGAGAGGGAGAGCCAGAAGTCAAGGGGCAAGAGGATTGGGTGGATGTCACCTTTGGCCAGGCCGTTCAGGAAACAGCGCCTCAGGGAACACTCAGCCTTTCCTATAATGACTTTGCTATCAAGGAGAATCCCTCCTACTATTCACATTTCAGTCTGTCGCGCCTGCAAAACGGAACACTCACACTTCAGGAATTCCCCGAGGAAGCTACCTGGAAAGACACATTTGCCGATGGTGCAAAGTTGGATGCCGGACAGTACCTGTTGGTTTCAGGTACCCGCATGGCTGATGGCAGCGTGCTGGCACATCTGGAGTTCTTTGGCGTGAGCCCCCTTGCTACACAGAAGCAGACACTCAAGTTGCGTGACAATGCCGATGAGCTGCGTGTGGTAGGTAACTTCGACTGCGAGAACTACTTTACCAATTACAAGGGAATCCATAAGACCTTGTTGGAGAGTACAGGCCGAGGCTATTATGTGGTAGCACTGATAAAGGATAATCATGAGCCCAGCGCACACATCCTGCATGAATGCGAAGAGGCTAACATCTACCTCTCACAGTGGCCTCATCTATTTGTCATGCTGTTCCCCTCACAGGAGGAATACCAGTCGTTCCGCTCTCACCGCAGAGACTTTGACGGTCTGCCAGACAACTTCATCTTCGGTGTTGCAGACCCAAAGACCATCGAGGCTATGCAGATTCAGGAACTCACACACGGCAATCAGGAACTGCCCATTATGCTAATGGCCGATACCTTTAACCGCGTAGTTTGGTTCCAACAGGGATATACGATAGGAGTTGTAGATCAGATTATGAGTGTCATCCGACAGCTGATGATACACGAGAAATAGTTTCGTGAACCATCACCGCATCGGTATGACCGTTCTTTCTAAGGGAGCCATGGATTTCTGTGGTTCCCGTTTCTTTTATTATACGGGCAGCATTCTGGGGTGTTACACCGGCTCCCGGCATAATATAGAAGTTACTTTCCCTTACCCCGCAACCGCTTCTGGGCTCAAACTTCTTGGCTTCTTCCACCAGTTCTTTCAGCAGGGAAATGCCTTCCTCTGCACTGGAGGCCTGTCCGCTGGTAAGGACACGGTCGCATCCCAAGGAATAAATCTCCAGCAACGCCTCTTGTGGATTTCGGCAGACATCGAAAGCACGATGGAAGGTGATGTGCATCTTGTCTCCCGCAGCTTCCACCATACGATGACAAGCCTGCAAATCAACGTCTCCCTTAGGGGTTAGCGCACCTATCACCACACCCTGGGCACCCAGTTCCCGAGCCATCTGTATATCGTAAATCATACAATCTACTTCATCCTCAGAATAAACAAAGTTACCTCCACGGGGGCGGATAAGCACATGCACAGCTATGCCGCTGTTCACAGCCATTCTTATCATACCTGCCGATGGGGTAAGTCCGTCCATATCAAGGGCTTGGCACAATTCTACTCTGTGGGCTCCGCCAGCAACAGCTGCACGTAGGCTGGGCAGGTCGGCACAACATACCTCTAACTTAAAATCCATGCTCTTTTTTCTTTTTTGAATGCAAAATTAGCATTTTTATTTGTAATTTTGCACAAAATTTGACGTAAATGAATACTAAAGAGATACAAATTAAGGATTACAACTATCCGCTCCCCGATGAACGGATAGCCAAGTTCCCCCTTGCAGAGCGCGACAGCAGCAAACTGCTGGTATATAAAAGCGGAGAAGTATCTTCAGACACGTTCCGCTCTCTGCCTGACTATCTGCCACAGGGAGCACTGATGGTTTTCAATAATACCAAGGTGATTCGCGCCCGCCTCCACTTCCGCAAGAGTACCCCCTCTGCCAATGTTCAATGTTCAATGATCAATGGTCAATGTTCAACGCCGCAGGGGGCCTTAATTGAAATCTTCCTTTTGGAACCCGCTTCGCCTGTAGAGTATCAGGAGAATTTCATTGCTACAAAGGAGTGCTCCTGGTATTGTTTGGTGGGCAATTCCAAGAAGTGGAAGGAAGGTCTGCTTTACGGCGAGTTTCAAATAAACGGCACTTCGTACACCATTTCTGCCGAACGTGTGGCACCTCATGGTACCAGCTTCGAGATACGTTTCCGTTGGGAAGGCAGCTTTGCTTTCTCCGAGGTATTGGAGTCGTTGGGTGAACTTCCCATTCCACCTTATTTGAACAGAAAGACCGAGGAGAGCGACCTACGCACCTACCAGACCGTCTATTCCAAGATCAAAGGCTCTGTAGCAGCCCCCACCGCCGGGCTCCATTTCACAGAACGTGTACTGGCCGATCTGGACAAACACGGCATAGAGCGTGAGGAACTGACCCTTCACGTAGGTGCCGGCACCTTTAAGCCCGTAAAGAGTGAGGAGATTGGCGACCACGAGATGCACACCGAGCATATTGCCGTTCGCCTGCAGACCATAGAAAAGCTGATTGCCCACGATGGAAAAGCCATTGCCGTAGGAACCACCAGTGTCCGCACGCTGGAGAGCCTTTACTATATGGGCATCAAGGCACAGCAACTGATGGACGCAGGAAAAGATACCGGCGACGGCGAAGAACTGCACGTAGAACAGTGGATGCCCTATAATGTTCAATGTTCAATGTTCAATGTTCAATGTTTACAATCCCTCCGGGATTACATGCTCAAGCACAAGCTCGATGTCCTTCACAGCAGCACGCAGATAATCATTGCCCCAGGCTATCAGTTCCATATCGTACAGATGATGGTGACCAACTTCCATCAGCCACAGAGCACCCTGCTCCTTTTGGTAAGCGCTTTTGTACATGGAGACTGGCGCAAGATTTACGATTACGCTTTAGCTAACCAGTTCCGTTTCCTTAGTTACGGAGACAGTTCACTCCTTATTCCATGATAGCAGAAGGTAAAGATAATAGTCAGGAGTTGTTCCCCATAGTGGATGAAGAGGGCAACATCCTGTCAGCCGCTACGCGCGGCGAGTGTCATAGCGGCAGCATGTTGCTGCACCCCGTTGTTCACCTGCATGTTTTTAACTCAGAAGGTGAGTTGTACCTTCAGAAACGTCCGGCCTGGAAGGATATCCAGCCCGACAAGTGGGATACTGCCGTTGGCGGACACGTAGATTTGGGTGAAAGCATCCACGAGGCACTGCGCCGCGAGGTACAGGAAGAGTTGGGCATCACCGATTACGAACCGCAGCCCCTACCTCATTACGTCTTTCAGTCCGAGCGTGAGCGCGAACTGGTCTTTCCCTTCCGCACAACATACGACGGCGCCATCCATCCCAGTAAAGAGACAGATGGCGGTCGGTTTTGGTCTATCCAGGAGATAGAAGCCTCTTTAGGCAAGGGCATCTTCACTCCCAACTTCGAGAGCGAATATAGGAAAAGTCTCACCCCAGCCTCTCCCGTAAGCGAGGAACACTAAGGCGTAGCGTCTAAAGCCGTCACAACGCAGTCAAGAGGACTTGGCTCTCCATGTATGAGAGTTATGGCATTAACGTAGCGGGCAGGCTTTGTGCTGAAGGATATCGAACTCTGATCCAGCAGCTTCTTCAGTTCCGCTCTACCCTGTTCCAGCGTATATTCGTTGTAGTAGTTCCATATCTCTATGGTAAGGCCGTCAGCATAAGAGTTGCGCAGGAATTTCAGCACCTCAGGAACAAGTCCCTCAGTCTTTACCTTGATACCCGTTGTCTCATAGCTTACCGTAGCCACTACCGTATGGCCATTTACGTTATACTCCGTGCGATTAGGCTGGGGGCTAACCATCTCTATATCCTCGTAGCGCGACAGGACTATTTCCATGTCGTCTGCATCGCAGTAATACGCAGGAGTTACAGGAATAAATATTTCCACATCTACTGTGTCACGTAGATGAATAGAGAGTTTCGTGAGGACAAAGTCATTCTCATCGCGTTCCCCGTTTATACTCAAGTTTACTTCCACCTCACCCTTGCGCAAGCCTGGGTCTTCGGGAGATACGGGACCGCTGGGCGTTTCATGCAAATCTGTTTCTACAGCCTCCTCACCTATCTTCTGTGCAGGTGAAACCTTCACTATCCAGTCGTTAAACACCCAGTCACGCTCCACATCCTGATTCTTGTTGTATGGGTTCACATCCGTACCATGTGCATAGAAGTCGAATCCCATGTAGTAGGAGCCGTCAATCTTCAGGATGATATATTCATAATGGTATTTGCTGTCCGTAGAATTGAAATAGGCAAACTGCTCATCCCTGCCATCCGTACCCACATTCTTCACCAGCATAGTACCAATATACTCCTGATGCGTCACATCATCCGTATAGGTAGTGGCGTTATTGCCGTTGTTAAAGTTCCAGATGTGCTCATACTGTCCGTCGTACTCCTCCGTTTTCTCCTCGTAGGGCCACCAACTGATGACCGTTGTCTTTAGATTGTTGAAGACCGACAGCATATCCATATGATCAGAGCCAAGTCCTATGTTCTGGCCGTAACCGTCAGTATAGGTCTGTTCACCCTTATACACCTGTTGAACCCAGAAATTGTTCCAGGTTACCGATACCGTGTTTATTTCTCCCTCTCGTTTCTGGCTGAACGCCTCCACAACCCTTTGTCGCTCGGCATCTGTCACATTGGTAGGACGTTCCCATTTTTGGTACCAGAGGTTTCCGCTTGCATCATTGGCACGTGTTTCATACGTAGAGCCTATGAGCGTTGTACCGGAATAGAAGATGAAATCGGCAGAATGTGTAAGGTTATAATCCGACTGTTCGGCAGGTATAACCTCGTCTCTCGAATACGTGTCAGAGCACGCAGTTAGTATTGCTCCCATCCCGATGGTGATGGGAATAACAAATAGCAGATATTTTCTTTTCATTTTCATGGCATAAATGGAAGAGAACACTTTCTCTCCGAAGTTTAGTTAGGTTAGTTTAAGAAATAGACGCCGTAAATGTAAGGCCTTTTTCCCGAACCAACAAATTTTCCACCACAAAAAGTACAAAATTCTTTGTTTCAGCCAATCAAAGATAGCAAAAATGGGCTTCAAGCCCAGAGTATTCTATCTGTGTGTATTCTGCCCTGTATTTGGCACAGAGAATATAAAAAGAAAATCAGACCAGATGATGACTCTCCGCAATGGATATTGCTTCCGTTATTGACTTTACTCCAAGCTTCTTGAAGATATTCTTCTTATGCGTCTTTACGGTGTTAACACTTTTGCATAATGCTATCGCAATCTCCGTTGATGTCTGTCCCTTTCTGGCGCGCAACAGTATCTTTTGTTCTATCTCGGACAGTCGTATTTTTTTCGTTTCATTCCTTAATGTCCCTGTTGCGAGGTCGTACTCATAGGTTTTTCCAGAATCCATAATAATCAGGCACTCCGTCTTTTTCCTCGAGGAAGGGGAAAACTGAAAAGCGCCGATTCTTATTTCACCTTTTGAATTCACCACCAGTGGGATAAACTTCTGATTGATATAGGACTCCTTCTTGTTTACTATGATAGGATAATCTGCCGAAATAACGTGTGATTCACGATGTTGCCTGAAAAAGAAAGCGCTATCCTTGATATAGCTGTCTTTCACCTTCAAAAGCGAGCCAACCACGTCCTTATGGATGAGTGACCAATACACTACCTTACAAGGGCGCTGTATGTCAGCCTCGGTGAATTCGTTCAACGATGAAAGCGTACTTGTCCGATACAGTATTTCCCTTTTCTCAACGTCCATAATGAAACATGTGTCTTTTTTGCCGGTAATGTAGCTGGCAAGAACTGTCAGAATCACATTCCGCAATGCTTCATCAATAGGACCATCTATACGTAGTGGAGAACAGAGAGAACAGATATTTTCCTCTTCCTGTTGATTATTTTTTTTGTGTGCCATCTGATGCGTGTTTTTTATAATACACCACAAAGTTACAGAATCTTCTGAGAATAATCAATATTTTTGCCGTAAATATTTAAAACAACGTCAAACATTCACCCAAAAGGGCTACCTTCGCCCTCACCCTAAAGGGTGATTTTTAAGTATTTATAAAATTTTCTCCTAAAAACATTTGGGAGAGACATTAAAATCTCCCTAACTTGGCAGTCGCAATTCCTAAAAACGAGTATAAACACACTATCCTATGCGATATAAAAGCATTGCCGTTTTTGCATATTCAATGATGGTTGGTTTACTGTCTGTTTTTCCTGCAGAGGTAGTCTCTCTTTATGACGCCATTAATAAATATGTATATAATACCATATTTGTAAGGACAAAACGCTTGGCCTTACAAAACAGCATATTGGAATATGAGAATTTCAAGAAGAGTTTCCTTCCTGCCTTCTCACTCAATCTGACACCCGTATCGTTTAATCACTCCATGCGCCTGCTTCAGAATTACAATACGGGAGAATATTCAAATGTAGAGGAGTTTTCTAACACGACATCCGGAGGAATAAGCATATCTCAGAAGATTTCGGCAACTGGAGGTATTTTCACGGTAGGAAGCAGTCTAAGTTTCCTGCATGAGTTCACAAGCAAGAATAATGGATTCAGCACCTCTCCCGTGTATCTCTCCTATTCCCAGTCATTATTCGGAGGAGGTAAGAACATATCTTTTGAGAGAGCTATATCCAAATTACAAAATGATGTAGCGTTGAAAGATTTCTGCACGTCTGTATCAACGGAGCAACAAAGGATTTTGGGACTATATCTGGATGCTTATTCCAACAAAGTAGATATAGACTTTTACTCCAAGGCAACCTGCATGGGTGACTCGCTTCTTATGTATGCTAAGATACGTAAGGACGCAGGAAAAATAACAGAATACGAATACAACCTGGTAGAAATGCAACAACTCGATAATAAAATCGAACTGGAGAAGTCACAATATGCTTATGCATCTTCCATCCGATTGCTGGAGAAAGAGTTACTTGTCCATGATATTGAACTAAAGACATTATCATCAACAAACTTTCCAACACGTATAGAGGAATCTGACGTAATAAGACTTGTGAATCAGAACAATCCTACCTATCAGAGTCTGGAGTTGGAACGTCTCAATGCAGAATACAGGTTGCACCAGAAGAAAACAGATAACCGATTTAACGCCAACATCTCATTAAGCTATGGTCTCAACCAGTATGCCAATACTTTTAAAGATGCTTACCAGCACCCAGACCAGCGGCAATCAGCCTCTGTGACTCTGAGTATTCCTGTGTTTCAGTGGGGAATTAATCGCAACAAACTGAAGATTGCCAAAAATCAATACGAGATGGCTCTTCAGGAACAGGAATATGCCGTTTCCAATTTCAAGGAGGAAATTCATAATTATGTTATAGACTACAACATGAACAAAGGGCTTACAGACGCAGCAGAGAAAAAGTATAACCTGTCTGCCCAACAGTACTCTTTTGCGACTTTAAGATTCAACACGGGAAAGATTGCTGCCATAGAGCTTTCTAATGCCCACAAAGATTACCTACAGGCTAAGCAATATTACATTTCAGTAATGAGAAGCCTGTTCGAGAGTTACTACAGAATCCGCCACCTCTCCCTCCATGATTTTGTAGAAGGCAGGGATTTGCTGGACATCGTTCAAACATCAATCAAGAAATGAAAAAGAAAGACGACATAAAAGTTCAGGACAAAGCCTTGGAGCAAATTACAGACAAACGTTCCGAGGAAGTTGCCGACATAATAGACCGTATGCCTACAGGCTGGACCAGACTTGTGGTAGCCATCATCATGGTAATCGTTGTTACAATGGTGACATTAGGATGTATCATTAAATATCCCGATACTGTGACGGGGCAAATCTCCATAACAGGAGAAAAAGCTCCCGTACGCCTGATATCATCTGCATCAGGACGCCTCCACCTGCTTATAGACAATAATACTGAGGTAAAGGCAGGAACCTGCCTGGGCTATATTGAAACCGGTGCTGTATATAAGGACATTCTCCGTTTAGACAGCCTGTGTAAAGTAATGCCGGAAATGGAAACAAAAATAGACTTCCCCGACAATTTAGAATTGGGAGCACTTAGCTCATATTACAATGACTTTGCTTTATCATATATAAAGTATGCCCAGTTAAGAGAGACAAAGGTGTATGACAATATGCGAAAGACGCTCCGAAACCAACAAATGTCAAACAAACAGGTATTCAATAATCTGAGGAAAGAAATAGACCTTAATAACGAGGTGCTGACGAACTTGCATAAACAATACGCTTCAGACAGTATCCTGCATAAATCCGGTGCTATCAGTGATGAGGATCTTTCGCAGCAGTATAACAGTCTGTTATCCCGTAAACAGTCGGACATTGAACTCAAAAGTTCGGAATTGGTTAAGCAGTCCGAAATGAAATCCATTGATATAGAACTGGCCAAAGTAGATGTAACAGTCATGGAGGAGCTTACTTCCTCGTTCAATACCATGTTGGCTAAATACAACATACTGGTCAATCAGATTCGACAGTGGAAGGAACTGTACCTTTTTATCTCACCCATAGATGGACTACTCCAATATCAGGGGTTCTGGCGGAATAATACATTTATAGGTTCTTCCTCTGAAGTATTCTCTATTTCCCCCATTAAAAACAGAATGATTGGAGAATTGCTTATTCCAGCAGGAGGAGCAGGTAAAGTGAAAGTCGGACAGGATGTCAACGTCAAACTGGCAGATTATCCCTATAATGAATATGGGTATATTCGTGGAAAGGTTGAGATGCTTGCTTCCCTGACTCATAATATGCAGACGCCGGAAGGAAATGTTAAGGCCTATCTCGTAACAGTTTCATTCCCAAACGGAACAAAAACTAACTTTGGTAAACAACTCCATTTAAACTTTGAGTCCGTTGGCGTAGGTGAAATTATCACCGCAAAGCGTCGTCTGATACACCGTTTATTTGATAACTTGAAAGCAAAGGAAACCAAATGATACTACATAGATTCCCCACAGAATACCAAATGGATGCCAAGGACTGCGGTCCCGCTTCCCTGAAGATGGTCGCAAAATACTTTGGCCGTTATTACTCCTTACAGTATTTGCGGGACAAATGCGGCATTACTAAGGAAGGCGTCTCTCTACTTGGTATCAGTGCGGCAGCCGAATCAATAGGGCTTCATACAGCTGCCTTCAAGTGTACGATAGACGATGTGATATTGAAGGTTCCCTTCCCTGTTATCATATACTGGAACGAGAATCATTTTGTTGTTGTCTATCATGCCAACAAAAAACATATCTGGGTGTCAGACCCCTGCAAGGGACATGTCAAATATACAAGACGTGAATTCATGGAGGGCTGGTATCTCAAGAACGAAGACAAAGGTGTCCTGCTTGCTTTGGAACCCACTGCCGACTTCAAACTCTCCAAGCAGGAGAAGAGGCAGGAGAAGGATAGCATGATAAGCATGCTTCGTTATTTCATGCCCTATAAAAAGGAGTTCTCGCTTATCTTCTTCGTGATGCTCGTGGCTACTCTCCTACAGGGAATACTGCCGTTTATCTCCAAGGCTGTGATAGACATCGGCATCAGCACTTCCGATGTCAATTTTATCAACATGGTATTGGCTGGCAATATCTGCATTCTGTTAAGCATCATGGTATTCAGTGTTGTCAGAGACTGGATACTGATGCATATAACGGCACGTGTTAACATCGCATTGATTTCGGACTACCTTATCAAACTGATGAAACTTCCGGTAACTTTCTTCGAGAACAAACTGTTGGGTGATATCCTCCAGCGTGCTGCAGACCATGAGCGTATCAGGAGTTTCATCATGAACAACTCTCTGTCCCTAATATTCTCTACGTTCACCTTCCTGCTGTTCTCCATAATATTGCTGGTATATAACCACGTCATCTTCTTTATATTCCTGGGCGGCTCAATCTTGTATGTTACATGGGTGATGCTGTTCCTGAGCATCCGCAAGAAGCTGGACTGGCAATATTTTGAGCTTATATCCAAGAATCAGAGCTATTGGGTGGAAACGGTATCTGCCATCCAAGATATCAAGATTTATAACTACGAGCGTGCACGCCGTTGGAAATGGGAAGAAATACAGGCACGGCTTTACCATGTGAATAAGCGTGTCTTAGCTGTTTCCAATATGCAAAACCTGGGGGCCCAATTTATCGAGAATATCAAGAACATGGCTATTACTTTCTTCTGTGCCACTGCTGTCATTAGAGGAGATATCACTTTTGGCGTAATGATTTCCACGCAGTTCATTATTGGTATGTTGAACGGGCCGCTCATTCAGTTTATCAACTTTGTGGTATCGGCACAATATGCCAAGATCTCATTCCTGCGTATGAATGAGATACGACAGTTGGAGGATGAGGATGAACTGTTGTCTGTTGGCTCAACAACCATATTGCCTGAGAACAAAAGTTTGATATTAAAGAGCGTAATGTTCCAGTACGCCCCACACCTGCCAATGGTACTTACAAACATCAATCTAAATATACCAGAGAATAAAGTAACAGCTATTGTGGGAAGTAGTGGCTGTGGTAAATCCACATTATTAAAATTGCTGGTACGTCTTTACAAGCCATCATACGGCACGGTAAGTATGGGGGGCATGAATGTTACGGCGCTTAATTTAAGAAAATGGCGTGAGATGTGTGGTGTGGTAATGCAGGACGGTAAGATATTCAGCGATACCATCAAGAACAACATCGTGCTTGATGATGAGAAGGTGGACGAGGTCCAGTTGATAAAATGTTGTCAGATAGCACAAATAAAAGAAGAAATCGATCAGATGCCCCGTGGCTTTGATACGGAGATTGGAGAGCAGGGGCGCGGACTCAGCGGAGGTCAGAAACAACGTTTGCTTATAGCACGTGCTCTTTATAAGAATCCGCAATACTTGTTTCTGGATGAAGCAACGAATGCCCTTGATACTGTTAATGAACAGAAAATTGTAAAAGCTTTGAACTCTGCTTTCGAAAACAGAACGGTTGTCATTATTGCCCATCGCCTAAGTACCATCCGTCATGCAGACCAGATTGTTGTTATGAATAAAGGTCAAATAGTAGAAGTAGGTAATCATGAGCAGTTGATGGCAAGAAAATTTATATATTATGCACTTGTGAATTCACAAAATGAACAGTTAAATTAATTATATTATGCGTATTGCTTATCTTTCTGACAATCCACCTATGGATGTTAATATATGGTCTGGAACGCCGTCTTTTATATATAAAACATTATGTAAATACCATGATGTGACATGGATCGGCGGAGGTATTGTTAATGCTTTTAAATGGTATCACAAATATCATCATGAGAATGTTCCATATTATACAGAATTATATGTCGAAAAAATATGCAGGGTTTTATCAAAAGAGATTAACTCTGGAGAGTATGATGTTATTTTAACTTGCAACTATTACATGGTATCTAAGTTGAGGGTCGATATTCCTGTTATTTTCTATAGCGATACAGTGTTTGATGATTTTAAACCTTGGATATCCAACAAAAATGAGTCTTACCACAAACTGGCTCGAACGACTGAGCAAAAGTGTTTGGAAAGAGCTGATGCTATTATATTCTCATCGGAATGGGCAAAAAGGTCAGCTATAAAATCTTATAACATCTCCGATCAAAAGATTCATGTGATAGAATTTGGAGCTAACATTCCTACTCCAGATAATGTTGATATAAGTAGCTATAATGAGACATGCAATCTGGTCTTTATCGGAAAAGCGCCAATACTTAAGGGAGTGGATATTGTAATAGAAACATATAAGGAGTTGAAGCGTCGAGGATTTAAATGCCAATTAACTATTGTGGGATGTGATGTTAAAATGTCAAAGAAAGATGGGGTGGAGGTTTATCCGCATTTGGATAAAAACAATAAGACGGACTTAAAACAATTTGATCGAATATTACGTAAAGCCAATTTTCTAATACTGCCTACAAAGTTCGATGCCTTTGGAATCGTTTTCTGCGAAGCTTCTGCTTATGGAGTTCCAAGTATAGCTCCTAATGTAGGTGGAGTCAGCCAACCCATTAAGAATGGGAAGAATGGTATACTATTATCACCTTTATCACCTCCTGTGATTTATGCTGATAAAATAATTGAAATCTATTCAGATAAGAAAAACTATTTGAAAATGCGAAAAACATCTCTGATGGAATTCAACAAAAGGTTGAATTGGGATAGTTGGTGTAAGAAACTGACTATAGTCGCAACGGAAGCTAAGAAAAAGAAAAATAATAGTGTCAATAAAGATTTTTATATACCGACATATGTTTTGGATTATTCCGAGAAGAAATGTCGAAGGTGTGATGTTGGAAAAGAATTTAGAAACAGAGAAGAGTTCGATGTAACAACCGTTAATGCGATTAAACATCCTGTTGACTCAGTTGGTTTGTGGAAATCTTTGAAGAAGTGTATTAATATAGCTGTATCCAAGAAGGAGGATATAATAATCATTTGCAAAGATGACCATGTTTTTTCGGACAACTACTCAAAGGATTATCTTGTCTCAAACATTATTGGGGCAGGTCTTCAAGGAATAGAGTTGCTATTTGGAGGCGTGGACAATTATGGAACTGCCGTTCCCATTGCTACCAATCGTTATTGGTTAGACAATTTCCGCTCAATTCAGTTTGCCGTTTTCTATAAGCCTATTTTTGATAAGATTCTTAAATACAAGTTTAAAGAAACGGATGATGTTGACGCAGTGTTGTCTTTGTTATCCCAAAAATGTTGTGTTGTATATCCTTTTATTTCCAAACAACAGGGTAGTGAATGTTCTGACTTTTCTTCCATGGGAAATAGCCATGATGAATTATGTGCAGGAGGGCTTTCTATCGCTGAAGAACGATTAGAGCATGTACATTCCATTTACGACCACTTTGTCACCCCCCAAATGTTAAATCTGTACTAACAAAATAATTATATTATGTCATCTGTTATATTAACTCTAATAACGAACGGTCACCCACCGTGAATAAAGTGCTCCATATTAATAAATAAGGTACTAAAATATAGATAATTTAAAATAAATATTATGAAAACAAAATTAACATTTTCGGAATTGAGTAAGATTAGAGATTTGAGTCCAGTGTCTTCTGACGATCAAAAAGGATACTTCGGTGGTGGAAATGGCAGTGGAAGTAGTTCTGCTTATTCGTTGACTGAGTACGCAGAGATAGGATATAACATAACAAACGGATTGGTGCAATTTCCCTGTGATGACGTTTGCTATTCGACAGAAAATTATGAAGATTGTTATGGCGTTAGCGAATGCTCTGACCCCGGCTATTCGGGGTCATCTGGCTATTCTGGCAGTTCCAGCTATTCAGGGTCATCTAGTTATTCTGGTGAATCCAGCTATTCGGGGTCATCTGATTATTCTGGTGAATCCAGCTATTCGGGGTCATCTGATTATTCTGGTAGTTCAAGTTATTCGGGCTTTTCTTTTTCTTATAACACGAGTAACTATTCGGGAGGCAGTGTTTATTCGTATTTTGAAGCCCTTACAACAATTAACAATTTGGTAAACGAGCTCCCGCCAAGCGTTAGAAACCTATTATCGAATGTTAATATTGAATATAATAGTTGTAACCATAGTCCGGGAAGCTACTCTGATAAGTACGATAAGATTATTCTTAGAGATCTGAGTTATGACACATTATATGGAGAATGTGTACATACCGCTCAAGATCAAAAAAACTTAGGAGGAAAAAACGGCGCGGCAAAAGAATTCCAAGAACATGTTATAAAAGACTTTGAAAGATACAGAAGAAGGCTTGACAAAGAGCAAAGTAATAATGCAGGGTCTGGCCCAGCGATTGATTTTGGCCCCATATCCTCTTACAATACAGTTTCAGAAGATTATGATGACGAGTATGATAGTTGGATGAAGGAGTGCATAGACTCAAAAACGAAGAAGATTAGTATGTCGGCTTTCCTATCAAAAGTAAAGAAGTTTGAGCCTGCGTTTCAAGATCGCTATTCAGAAACACCGGGTTATCAAGGTGACATCCCCGCGGATTACGAGTACAACTGGGCTCAAATGTTTCAAACGATGGGTTTCGAAATAACGTATTAAATCGCGAATGTGTAAAAAGGGACGATGAATATTTTCCATCTGCTAAATATTCGTTGCTCTTTTTGTTATTAGCAGTAAGAATGTGTTAATTATCCTAAAAGAGAAGTAAGTATATAATAATTATTTATAACTTTGTGTTGTTATGGAATCAAAAAGATGCTATTACTTTTTTGGAGGGTGCAACTCTATGTACACATTTCATGGGACAAAACTATGACGTCCCTGTATGCTGATACTTAATTTAACGATGGCAAAGAATGAGACAGTTTTCTATCTGTTAATTCTATTTAATTGACATATATTTTATCCCGATTTTAAATAAAAAACTTTGTCAAAAATTTCTGTTATGATGAAAAAAATATTTCTAAAGTTTCTAATGCTACTTGTACTTCTTACGTGCTTAGGGAATATGAGTATCGCTAATAATCGTGTATTATCAAAGTCAGAAATACATATTGCAGATAGTGTAGTGTGGGTGAGTAAAAATGGCAAAATTTCAGCTCACCTTTATCGAGATGACCTGGACTCCACGCGCTACTACGGTCCAACCAGTCAAGAGTTGAGGAAAGCAAGGGAAGCTTATGAATCATCTTCTTATTTAAGAAATGACGGGATACTTGTGAGGGAGGCTTTTTTAAAGTCCCTGTGCGTTTTGTCTGACAATCAGGTGAGAGTATTGCTTGGGGATAGTCACGGATGGGAAAAAGTGCTAAGTATTGTTCTGACTTTGTACAAAGGAAAAGTTGTAAAAACAAAATATCAATTCCTTGAAGATCATAAAATAGGGGATATTCCAGATGAATTTATATTGGTCGCTGACCGTAATGTTCGATCCATTCAGTTTCGTGGTTTTGAGGACTATGGAATACAATACTATTTTGGCTATATGTTTATATCTTGTGAAGATATTCAAGACCATACGGGGGTGAAATCCGACTATCAGGTATTTGTCGAGAATCAGGAGACCTTGTGGGTACTGGATGGCAAGGTGCTGAGGGACACTAAAGGCCTGACGATTAATATGATAGATTGCAGCGAACCTTATGTTCCATTAGGCAAAGCGCTTGACATGGAGCCTGGTGTATTTGAGTCTCTGTCCGTTATCTCGGGAAAGGAAGCCGCGGAAAAGTATGGCACAAAGGAAACTGCACAAGTAGTGGAAATTAGGACAAAGGAATATAGCAAGGAGCATGTCTCGATAGAAGAGCTTGCCTTAAGAATGAAAAGGGCTCGCTTAGAGAAACTTGGAATGGGAAGCAAACTGGACATTGACCTAAAGAATATAAAAGAATTTGTAGAGAAGAACCCTGCAGCATATAAGGACCTCATGGATAGATTCCTAAAGGATCCTGCCTCTCTATCTAAGGAGGAGGTGGCTAATCTGTATTATGGATTTGCTTATACTAAGGATTATGACCCGCTTCATGTGGACTTGATGATTGAACCTCACAAATTGTACAACGAGGGTAAAATGCAGGAGGCTTACGACTTCTGCAAGAAGGAACTACAAAAGGCTCCTGTGTCGCTGTCTCTGTTGTGGCTGATTTCAATGATAGCTGATGAGCTTAAAATGAAAGAGGAAGCGAAAAAGTATTACTCAACGCTAAAAGAACTCTATGACGCTGTTACTGCCAGTGGCAACAGCTATTCAAAGGAGAATGCCATAAAGGTTATCTTCATTGCGGACGAATACACCATCTTCCGTGATATGATGGGATTGAAACGTCTGGAGCAAGCACGCATGGATGGCGGATATGACCGCATGACCCTTGACAGAGGCAATAAGGGTGAAACCGTTACTCTGTGGTTTGACGCACATTTGAGTTATGATAATTACCCCAAAAAATAGATTCCCAGTGCAGTCTATCTGATGAAGTAGATATCAAGATAAATTCTTAAGGTAAATTGGTGGTAATGCCTGCGGACCCTCTAATTAGACTTTAGGCCTAAGACACTAGTAGTTGTTTAAAGGACAAGGCTTACGTCGGGAGGGTTAGCAGGCATTACTTTGTATGCTTCTCTCACAAAACGTTAATTTCTCTTCTTTGTTATTTTTTTTGCATTTTACGAGGTGAATATAACAAGAAAACAGGGCAAAAGGTTATAAGCAGCAATTTGTCTGTCTGGCAGTTAGGGAATGATTCGGTGTATAATGGTCGTCGTTTGTTCAGATACCGTAAATATGAGCGGATGGCATTCGACCGGCAACAATAGAATTGATACGAGATGGTGTACTGGTAAATCACTGTCTGGTAGAATCCCCTCGCTTAATTCCTTGAAATATACGGGTAACGAATGGTTAAGAGATGAGTGGAAGTATACCAATCACATCATACATTTTCAAAATAGCGTAATCCGTATTTCATCTAATAAGACAATGAGTCATGCCAAGCTTGTGAAAAACCTGCAGTAAATGGCCGGAAAGCAGAATACAGAATATGCCCATACTCCTAAAAAAGGAAAAGGACGAATCGCATCAACACAAAGACAGGGGAAACAGAAGGGATTTCGTCTAAATTGCCAGGATGGGCTTACAAAATTGAAGTTAATGGGAGAGGTTTTGTCATCTAAGGAGAATGCTGTAGATTACGAAAGATTCATTCAAGGAGCTAAGGCATTGATGAATTGTGATATAATATAGAGATAAATAGCAATGGTACACTCTGATTTTAAACCATCTACCCCCATAGACTACGTAATACCATTTGTGGATTGCAGCGATGAAAACTGGTTTGTGGAGTATAAGAAATATGTCTCTGGTCTATGCGGTTGGAGTAATAATGTTACGCGCTTCCGTGACTGGGAGACCCTACGTTATCAACTGCGTAGCATAGAACGCTACATGCCTTGGATTAGGAACATATACATAGTAACGTCCATTTCAGAGACTCAAATCCCTAAGTGGCTTAATACAGAGAACGAACGTGTACATATTGTGTGGGACTGGGAAATTGTGCCGCGCGAATATCTGCCGGTCTTTAACTCTAACGTCATAGATCTGTACATTCCACGTATAGAAGGATTGAGCGAACATTACCTGTATGCCTGTGATGACTACATAGTTATGAGGGAGCAGAAGCCTGAAGATTACTTTTCTGAGAATGGGATTAGGCTGCAAGTGAAACTGTGCTTGTTCGGCAGTGATACTTATGCGCAGACCATATACAGTTCTAACCAACTCGTGTGTCCACATCTTATTAGGAAGAAAGACAATTGTTACTTTATGCCATACTGTAATCACGCTATAGTTCCACATTTAAAGTCTGAGAACCAGATTACTTTCATAAAATATAAGGACGAAATAGAGGCTTCTCTTTCCAGATTCAGGGAAGGAAAAAACCTCACTTGGCTCATTTATCCGTTAAGTCTAATGAAGAAGGGATTATTGCAGAGGGGAAATATCGTTACAAAATATAATGCACTGGTTATTGAGTCCATCATCCGGAATCTGAACTTCAATGATTGTGATGTAATTGTCCTCAATGATGAGTATCAAGATGATTTTGAAAAGGGCAAGGCGATGCTAATAAATCGCTTGGAGGAAGTTCTGCCGGGTAAATCAGAATTCGAAAAGTAATAATAGGAATCGACCACAGCAAATTACGACAATAGATTTGTTTCATTTTATTAATGTTAGTTGTTAAGCCTGCTACACCCTCTAATTAGTCTTTATTTAACAGGAACGAAGATGTCAAGAGGGGGGCAGGCTTTCTTTGATGTTGCTTTCAATCAATTTCAGTGTAATTGCTTTTTAACAATAAAGAAGTAATATAAACATTAGGTTGTTTCATTATTATTGTCTATTCATACACTATTAAGTACCGAAAATGTATAATACATACACAAATCGGCAGTTAAAAGTGTAATCTTGACTTATACTGATATAGTAAACTCATTTATTTACCTGAGCTTACTCGAACAATCGTTTGAGCTTACTCGATTGATTGAGTAAGCTTAGGGTTTTTGGGGTGCAAAATTCAGTGAACAACAGCACCATGTCACCTTTGGTTCGTTCAGATAGTCTCCACGACTCGTTCAAACTATCTCCACGAGTCATTGAGATAGTCTCTTACCCCCCATAGAGAATATCTGAACGAGTCGTGGAGACTATCTGAATGAGTCGTTAAGTACTACCCCATAAAGAAAAG
>JAEEGL010956170.1_pt1 | contig 25176 bp, 12 predicted proteins | sample 9134231 | NCBI WGS metagenome assembly JAEEGL01 (sample SAMN16246548, study PRJNA631951) | gut metagenome | biome: gut microbiome; feature: rumen; material: fiber-attached | host: Bos | place: Iran: Karaj | collected 2018-10 | reverse complement strand
TGGCTACTTTTCCGCTCTGTATTTCCCACTGTATTTCGCCATGCATCATTTGAGGACGGTGGGTGTCGCAAAGTTGTTGCAACTTTTCTTCGGCCAAGTGGGTGGTGGACTCCAGCTGCTCGCCGGAAAGCAGGTTCTTTTCTTTTTTTATCCAAAGGAGCTTGATGCCGGTATGCAGCTGGTTGGCGATATCGACGGCAATCTCGAGTGCCACGTATGAGCCTTTGGAAAAGTCTGTGCCTACAATAATTGATTTCATGACGTTGCGTTCTTTTCTGTTTCTTTGTTTTTTTTAACGTGAAATCATTATTATTATTGTATGAGATTCGAGGCTTCTGCTATTTTTCAGTAAATCAAAGTGCTATTGTGGGTCGTTTTTTTTCTTCTTCCAATTGAACTTTTTTGCGTATTTTTGCATTTTCATTGTAGCAGAAACTATTTCGTATGAATGACAATTTAGACCCTACGGGAAATAGCCAGAGCGCTCGGGAACGGGAGGTGGAAAGAGCCTTGCGCCCCAAGTCTTTTGACCATTTTGCGGGTCAGCAGCAGGTGCTTTCGAATTTGAAGATTTTCGTCAAAGCTGCCAAAGAACGTGGGGAACCGCTTGATCATGTGCTTCTTCATGGCCCTCCCGGTTTGGGAAAAACTACATTGTCTCATATTATTGCCAATGAGTTAGGGGTGAGTCTGAAAATGACTTCGGGACCGGTGCTTGACAAACCGGGCGACCTGGCGGGACTATTGACCTCGCTGGGAGCTAATGATGTACTGTTTATTGACGAAATCCACCGTTTGTCACCTATTGTGGAGGAATATCTCTATTCGGCTATGGAGGATTTCCGTATCGATATCATGATTGAATCGGGACCTGCTGCCCGCAGTGTACAACTCAATCTCAAACCTTTTACTTTGATTGGCGCCACTACCCGGTCGGGTATGCTTACGGCACCGTTGCGCGCCCGTTTCGGCATTACGGCGCGTCTGCAATATTATGATGCACCTACATTGACGCAGATTGTCAACCGTTCGGCGATGCTTTTGAACCAGAAAATCACTAGTGAGTCGGCAATGGAGATCGCCCGTCGAAGTCGTGGAACTCCGCGTATTGCTAACTTGCTGCTGCGTCGTGTACGTGATTTTGCACAGGTGGTGGGCGACGGTACTATTACGCTCGACATTGCCCGTCATGCATTGCAAGCACTCAACGTGGACCGTAACGGGCTAGATGAGATGGATATCCGTATTCTTTCTACTATCATCGACAAGTTTAAAGGTGGGCCTGTAGGACTAAACACCATTGCCACCGCTGTGGGTGAAGAGGCGGGTACTATCGAAGAAGTTTATGAACCCTATCTGATTCAGGAGGGCTACATAATGCGCACTCCGCGAGGTCGTGAGGCTACTCCCCAGGCATATCAGCACTTGGGCAAACTACGCACATCTGGACCCCAAGCGGAACTATTTTAATTTCAGTTTTATAATCCCATAAGACAATCATTAAAAAAACAAATAACAGAATAACTCTTTTTTATGTTAACCCTGATAAAAAACATTAAAGAACTCGTGCAGGTGGAATACCAGCCGAAATTGCGTGTTTGCGGAACGGAAATGGCACAGATGCAGACCGTCAAGGATGCCTATTTGATAGTGGAAAACGACAAAATCGCCTCTTTTGGCGCGATGAAGGACGTTCCGGAACAACGTTTTGATCAGGAAATTGATGCGAAGGGGCGTATGGTGTTTCCTACCTTTTGTGACTCGCATACCCACATGGTTTACGCTGGCAGCCGCGAAATAGAATATATCGACAAAATCCGAGGTCTCTCTTATGATGAGATTGCCAAGCGTGGTGGAGGTATCCTCAATTCAGCCAAACGCGTACAAGAGGCTTCGGAAGAGCAGTTGTTTGAGGATGCTTTGGCTCGCTTGCAGATGATGACCTCTTTTGGCACCGGCGCTGTCGAAATCAAATCGGGCTATGGTATGACCACCGAGGCGGAATTGAAGATGCTTCGTGTCATTCGCCGCTTGAAGGAAGTTTCTCCTTTGACAATCAAATCTACCTTGTTAGGTGCACACGGTATTCCCATGGAATATCGTGGACGGCAGGAAAAATTTGTCGACTTGGTCATTGATGAGATGATTCCTCGTGCTGCTGCCGAAGGATTGGCTGATTATATCGATGTTTTCTGCGATGAAGGTTTCTTTACGGTTGAAGATACCGAGCGAATGCTGGAAGCGGGTGCAAAATATGGTCTGCGTCCCAAAATCCATGCCAATGAGATGGCTTGTTCGGGTGGCATTCAGGTGGCGGTCAAATACAACGCACTTTCGTGTGACCACCTCGAATATACAGGTGATGCCGAGATTGCTTGTCTGCTTGGTTCGGAGACTATGCCGACAGTGCTTCCAGGCGCGGCATTCTTCCTCAATATGCAACATGCCCCGGTTCGCAAGATGATGGATGCAGGTTTGCCGGTGGCCATGGCGTCAGATTACAATCCGGGTTCCTCGCCGTCGGGTAATATGCAGCTGATTCTCTCCTTTGCTTGTGTCAATTATCGCATGCTTCCAGAAGAGGCTATCAACGCTACTACCATCAATAGCGGCTATGCCATGGGTGTCAGTGATAAGTTGGGCAGCATAGCCGTAGGCAAACTGGCCAATTTCTACATCACCAAGCCCATCGCTACATACGAATACATGCCTTATGCTTATGGAGAGAATAAGGTGGAAACTGTGTTTCTGAATGGCAAAAGAGTGTAAAAAAGCGATTCCATGATTACCGTAGAGCATCTATATAAATCATATGGTTCACTGGAAGTCCTGAAAGACATCAACCTTACGGTTTCCGATGGAGAGGTGGTTTCCATTGTGGGTGCTTCCGGTGCCGGCAAGACTACGTTGCTGCAGATTATGGGGACACTGGATCGACCCGACAAAGGTCAGGTGACTATCAAGGATACGCCGCTGACCCATCTGTCGGAAAAGGAATTGTCACGTTTCCGTAATCGTCATATAGGATTTGTGTTCCAATTTCATAACCTGCTGCCGGAGTTTACAGCGCTAGAGAATGTCTGTATGCCGGCCATGATAGCGGGTCGTAGTTTGGAAGAGGCAAAACCGGAAGCTATGGCGATTCTTGATTTTTTGAATCTCACAGACCGGGCGAGTCACAAACCTGCCCAACTTTCAGGAGGCGAGCAACAGCGTGTGGCGGTGGCCAGAGCTTTGGTCAACCATCCAGATGTGGTGTTGGCTGACGAACCGTCGGGCAACCTCGATTCTTTGCATGCGAAAGAACTTCACGAACTCTTTTTCCAGTTGCGAGACCGTTATCATCAGACTTTTGTTATCGTTACCCACAACATGGAATTGGCCGACATGTCTGACAGGAAAATAACCATTAAGGATGGTCGCAATTATTAAATGTTAAAACTGCTTGAAACTCATGATAAAAAAGAGAGATTACAAGGCTTCGGAATCTTACAGAAAGGACCAGATTAAAACCGTTCGAAACCATTCTTTCAAGGGCAAGGGAGAAGAGGGTGAAAACCAATCGTTTCACGTGAAACACGGGAAAGAGTCCAAGTTGCAGTTGGTTACAGGCTTGCGGCCTGTGATAGAGGCAATTGATGCTGGAAAACAGATAGATAAACTTTTGGTCCAGTCGAATGTTGAAGGTCCTTTGATGCAGGAACTCAAGTCCAAAATACGAGAAGTTGGTCTGCCTTTTCAATATGTTCCTGTCGAGAAGTTGAATCGCATGACGGATAGCAACCATCAAGGTGTTGTTGCTGTGATTTCACCGATTGTATACCAAGATTTCATGCAGCTGTTGCACCAAAATGACGAAAGTGGGAAAGCTTCCTTCGTGCTGTTGTTGGATCATATCACCGATGTCCGCAACTTGGGTGCCATTGTGCGTACTGCAGAATGTGCCGGCATTGACGCGGTGGTGGTTCCCGACCATGGGAGTGCACAGATAAACGAGGATGCAATTAAAGCCTCCTCTGGTGCGTTGCTGCGAATGCCAATCTGTCGCGAATCGAATCTTAAAACATCGATTCATGTAGCCAAACAATACGGTTTGCAGATTTGTGCGGCTACGGAGAAGGGTGCCACTGACTATCTTTCAGTAGATTTGAAAAAACCAACGCTCTTGATTATGGGATCGGAAGATACCGGTATCTCACCCGAGTTGCTGAAAATGGCTGATGTCCGCGCCAAACTTCCCATTCTTGGAGAGGTTCAGTCGCTGAATGTTTCGGTGGCTGCTGCGGTCTTTATGTATGAAATGTTGCGCCAACGGAACGCATAATTATCTCCCAGGGATCTTGTCCCCGCTTTCTTTGCTTTGTCCGTTAGGGAGAGGGTTTTAATATTTTTTAACATCTTTTTTTCGTCTTTTTTCTTTTTTCGATGCTCTTTAGGAATCGAAAACAACTGTTGTTTTTTTTTCTTGTTTTGAAGAAAACGGATTATTGTTTTTAATATATTGTAAATCAAACGAATCTATATATTATTATAATAAAATACAGAAAAAAGCTTTTTAATTGTGTTTTTTTGCGTAAATTTGTAAATTCTTTTGTGCTTTTCAGCCTTCTGAAAAGGGAGGGCTTGAATTGTATAACTTTTTATAAATGAAAATAATATAAATATACTAATATGAAAAAAAGGTCATTGTTACTCGGACTGATTTCTCTGTTTCTGGCTTTTTCCGCCCAAGGACAGATAGTCACTAAGTATCAACAAGGATTTGAGACAAGCGATGCTGTCTCATATCAGGTAACTTCGGGAACGGCGACGCCGGTGACGTCGTTGTATTCGTCGGGAAGCCGCTCTCTGAAGATGCAGCATGGTTCGTCGGAAACAATCATTCTCCTTGACACCCTCGATTTTACGGATAATGCCAGTTATACGGCGTATTATCTGGAATTCATGCATATCTGCGATGTGGATCCCATGACGTGTGCGAATCAGACGGATGTCGCCATCATTGAGGTGATGCACCCGGGCGAGGCTAGCTGGCATACGCTGACCGACCAGGACTGCGACTTCACTTGGGGTGGCGGTAGTGATTTGTTCCAAGACTACAGCAGCTACTCGGAGCGAGCCTACGACCAATGGCAGACAGGTGAAACATCCAATACTTGGTGGAAACGTGAGCGTTTCAGATTGGCCAACAGAATCAATGATGTCTCTGACTTGTCACAACGTAAGTTGTTGATCCGTTTCCGCCTGAAAGCTCGCACTGCGGCAGGAGCCTCCAACGAGGGTTGGTATCTGGACAATATTACGGTGAAATGTAGTCCGGAATCCATGTCCTTGCCTGTGGCAAAAATGATTGCCTATCCTGACAGGATGAATTATCCCTCCAGCCGCGGAACCCGCATCGAGGCAAGTCTCACGACTTCGGTGGCAGCAGGTATGAACAATGACTCGGTGTATCTGATTTATCAGTTGGGACGCAGCGCTCCGTTCCGTCGTTTGACGATGACCCCTGTTACAGGCCAGACAGGACGCTATATCGCTTACATCCCCTTCTGCGGTTATGACACTATCGTCTATTGGCGTATGGTGGCCAAGGACAATACGGTCAACCATAACCAGACCACATTCCCCATCGATGAATCGGCATGGGAACAGTACAAGAGCGTCCGCGGCAAGGAAGCCAATAATCAACTTTCGGATGGTAATGCTTCAACCAACCTACTTCCTTTTGGAAACATGGGCTTCTACAAAAGCCAGATGACCTACCGTCAGGATGAATTGGCTTTGGCTGGCTACGGTCCAGGCGCCATTACCCAGATTCGTTACATGGCATCATCCAATGTGCTTAACTCTCAACATGCCCGTTTTGTGATAGAGATGCGTAATATTCCCAATGATTTCTCTATCAATTCTCAGAACCGTTTCAACAAGGAGTTTCATCGAGTGGTCTATGACTCATCCCTGACACTGACACAGAATAACGGTACCTACGGTGTGATTAACCTCCAGGATACTTTCTACTATGCAGGTGAGGGTCTGATGGTCACGATGACTTGTAAAGGAACACTTGATCCTGCTGCTCTTTCTGTTAAAGGTTTCAGTATCGAGGAGTCCTCTGGATTCGGTTCCCTGTACAGAGGCTATTCTATAAGCCAAGGTCCGAATTTTGACCCGTTCACCAGTCAGTACTTCAACAATGGTGCAAGGGTGCAGATTCGTCCCAATTTCCTTTTCAATGCCAACAAGAACTTGCCGCTGCTTTACGACTGCGGTATCAGTGGCTATATAACCCCCAGCGATACGGTTACGGCCAATGCCGTTGGAAACAATGATGTCATCGTGACTCTGAAAAACTATGGTGCGCTTCCCATCAATGCAGTGCGTATTTACTATAGCGTGGACAATGGGGCTTCACAGTATTATGACTGGACGGGCAACCTTGCGGGCGGTGCCACTACCAATGTCACCATCAATACCACCCAGACCTATTCGGCAGGTTACCACGAAATGCTGGCATGGGTCGACGACTCGGTGACCTCCAGCGGCACTCGTTACAGAGACCACGAACCCCTTAACGATACTTTGTGGACTCGTTTCGTGGCTTGTGACGGACCGATGAGCGGTGTACGCAATGTGGGCGGTTCCACCCCCGATTACCAGACGCTCGAGAAATTCCTCTATGCTGTCAGCCTGTGTGGCGTCAACGGTCCGCTGACGGTCAAACTGGCTCCGGGAACCTATCAGACGGTCGTGTTCCCCTCCATCCCGGGAACCTCGGCAAGCAATTATATCCAGTTCGAACCCAGTGGCACTGGAAACACCAGCGTCGTTTTCCAAGCCAACAATGATATCAGCGGGGGTGCTATTAGTACACCTTATCTTGTCAACCTGCAGCAAGCCAACCATATCCGATTCAATAGAATCAGTTTCAGCAGTGGTGTCATGACAACCAATTCCGCTACCTATCAGGTCCGTATGGGTATCAACAGTACCGGTTGCCAGTTTAATGATTGTCGTTTTGAGGAAAGCGGCTCTTCTCTCACGCCGACTTATACCTTTGCAACGGCATTACTTTACTCGGGCGGTTGCGACTCGCTGTTTGTCAACAATTGTTACTTCTCTCGTGGTCGAGCGGGTATCAGCTTGGTGGGTCCTGCTCCCGACAACAAGGCACATGGCAACAAGATTGCAGGAAGTACCTTCCTCCATCAGGGTGTCAACGGCGTCATTGTCCGTAACCAGATAGGAGCCGTTGTGGACAGCAACAACTTCGATGATGTCTATGCCAACTCTAGCTATGTCATTCTGCTCCAAGATTGTTCGGGTTCGATGCAAGTGACCCGCAATACGGTCTATGTCACCTCGGGTGCCTCCTGTCTCGGTGCCACGAGTTTCTTGGGCGATGCTTCCCATAATGCTCTTATTGCTAACAATATGTTGATTTCCAATGATGATGGTACATCCAACATGTTGACAACACCGTTGAACATCATCAATGCGGAATACACCAAAGTGCTCAACAACTCTGTCAGACTGTATGCTCCAGCACGTAGTGGTATTGCAGCCTCCACTTTCGGCGGTACGGCTATTGACCACTGTATGTTCTACAACAATATTGTTGCCAGCTTTGACACGGTCAACTTCGCTTTTAACTACATCCCGACATCGAATGCAACTAATTATATAGGATACAATATTTATTATTCCAAAGGTCCCATCTTGAACAAGTATGACGGTATCAACTGCTTCTCACTGAACAGTTGGCAAGGTCACTGTACGATGGATGCCAACTCGCAGAACGTCGACCCGGCATACCTCAACGCCACCAATACCGACCTTCGTTCTTATAGCCAGAATGTGAAAGGCCATGGTATCCATTTCGACGAGGTGACCATCGATATGTTCGGTACAGAACGTGACAGTGTGACGCCTTGTGTGGGTGCTTTCGAATTTGCTGCTCTGCCTTACGACTTTGAGATTATAGAATTCTTGGAGCCTTACGATTCTTATTGCGATGCCCCGCAGAATGCGCCGCTCCGTGTGGTTATCAAAAACAGCGGTATCAATGCCTATGATCCGGCCACCGCTACCACTCCAGTGCAGTTGACCTATTCCCGCACCACCACTCCGGGTGTGATGACCCCGGGTTTCTCGGGTACCATCCCCATCAATAGAGTCATTCCTGCTACCGATACAATTATTCTGAATACGGGTATCACCATTCCGTTCCTCCCCAACAACCTGCGCGATAGTACCTATCACCTCTTTGTTTGGTTGACTTCGACCATTGACCCCAACCCGGCCAATGATACAAATTCTATGACGGTGACCTCTCGCTACCACGCTCCTGCTCCTAGCAATATCCAGATGAATGTCAGTTACGGTGTAGCTACACCTATTACGGCTACTGGCGGACTCCAGACCTGGTATTCCAATGTATACACCTCGGGTGCATCCCATCAGTCGGAAGTCTATTGGTATACCTCTCCCACCAGCACGACTCCGATTTGGCGTGGTCATACCTATACCACAGACCCGCTGTACACGGATACTACATTCTATATTCGTCAGAAACGTGACTATCCGTTGGTGAAGATTACAGAGGTCCAGTTGAAGAACAACCTGCCGGGTGTGACTTATCCCATGCCTTTGTGGATGAACGGCTCTACACAACTTGCCGTTGAGCTGACCAACGTGGGCGACTATCCTGCCGACATGACGGGTGACACTATTTTTACTGTTAGTGGAACTTCTTCGTTGAATAACAAACATTTCCGATTCCCCAGCGTGACAATTCAGCCGGGTCAGACACTTGTGCTGCAGTATCGTAGTGGTGTCAATGTCGACTCGACAGTGACGTTGGCTGCTACCACGCTCCAGCCCAATACCAATGCTAACTTCGCCATTATTTATAAGAACAATGGTGTTATTGAGGATGCTGTGGCGTTCAACTCGGTCACTACGCAGAACCAATGGAACAACGCCAATGTGCCCAACACGGTATGGTCCGGTGACGGTATCTCCATCCCCGACTCTATTCCCACGGCAGGTGTTATCCGTACGACTTGGCCTTCGGGTGGTACACCCTCCAATACCCGTCAGTACTGGGCTCTTGCCAGCAACGACAATAAAATGACGCTGGGTACAACCAATCAAAATTTGGTCCGCTTCTATGACAACGGTTGCGAAGGTGATCCTGCAACGGTGCAGATTCATCTGATCAACCTTCCGGATGTCGACCTGGTTGTCGACAGTCTGGATGTCGCAACAGGATGTGGTTTGGGTGTTGATACGCTTTCCATTATGCTGTATAACCGTGGTGCGCTGGCCAGTGGTCCGGTAGTGATACATTATGAGGCTGTCTCTACCCCGCTTTTCTCAGGACAGTCCATCCCCTTGCAGACTTGCAGTGATACAATAGCCAATATCAATGGCGGTGCCACATCCTATTTGCATACGTTCTCTGCACCTGTCGACTATTCAGTCTCCTCGGGATCTGTTGATTTCTCACTTCGTGTATGGGTGGAGAAGAACATCAACGACAACACCAATTTCAACGATACGGCATATGCAGAGTTTGTCTCCGCATTCACTCCGGGATTGCCCAATGTCTATCCGTTTGATACGGTAAACTATGGTGAACGTGCCGTGCTACAGGCCATCTCTACAAATGATTCCTTGGCATGGTATGACCGCAACATGATGCCGCTCGACACTGTGAATGTGTTCACCAGCAACTACCTCTATCTTGATGACACTTTCTATGTGACAAGTTTCGGTACACGAGAGAATTTGGTACATGTCGGTACGTTGGCCTCGACCAACTCGGCCTCGGGATATCCTTCGCCGTACAACCCCAACAAAAAATATATTAAGGAACAGTATCTTTTCACGGCTGAAGACCTGATTGCGGCTGGACACCATGCAGGTCCCATCAACTCTATCTCGTTCTATCTGGACACCATTCTGGCTTCTGCCGGTACCATGACTTTTACCGACTATGTAGTTTGGATGGGTACCACAACAGATCAGACTTTCTCCTCCAATAACAACTGGCATGCGGTGTCACCGTATAGCACCATGTCGACACTCACGCTGAGCAATAGTTCCAAAGGTTGGATCAAGCATGTGTTTGACTCTGTTTTCCACTGGGATGGTGTTTCTAATATTGTGGTTCAGGTGACTCGTGGTATCGATCCGAATATCACTCAGGGTGCCAAAACACGCTATACGGCCGCGGGCAACAACAAGGTGCTTTACAAAAACGGAACCACTTCATTGGTGAACAGCACGGAGAACGGTTCGCGTAGTGGCAACCGTCCGGATATCCAGTTTGGTTTTGTCGACTACGGTTGTGAAGGCCCCGCAATGCCTGTATATGTCACCATCGTGGGTACGCCACCTTCTGATGCTGCGTTGAGCTGGCCCGATGGCAGCGATACGCTTACCTACTCTTCTTGTGGCAATATGAATGTCGACGTGAAGCTGTCGAATATGGGTACTGCTCCCTATTCCAACTATACAATTGACTACTGGCTTGATACAGTCCATGGTGTCTACACGGGTACCGCTGCAATTCCTGCCCAGCAAGCGTCGATTGTGACCATTGTTCAACATGCCTTTACACCGGGTCGTCATACTCTTAGGGCTATCGTTTCGCTCGACGGTGATACCGTACCCACGAACGATACCATCTTCAAAATGATCAATGTCCGTTTCTGTGCTGGTACCTATACCATTGGTAATGGTGGACTCTTCCCGGACTTCGAAACGGCTATCGATACATTGAACAACGCCGGTATCGACGGACCGGTTGTCTTCTCGGTTTTGAGTGGTACTTACAATGAACAGGTGGTATTGGGCGCGGTGAACGGTTCTTCGCCGACCAATACGATTACCTTCAGCAGTGCTACAGGTAACCGTGAGGATGTGAAAGTCTCTTTTGCTCCAGTCAATGGTTCTAATTATGTTCTCAATTTGGATGGTGCAGAATATACCTCCTTCAAACACATGACATTCTATTCCCGTGGTGCGAACAACTACTCCAATGTTGTGACAGTTTCTAATGCACGTAACATCCATTTTGTCGACGATGTGATTCGTGTTAAAGGTACAATCAATAATACCAATGCCAATGGTATTGTCATTGGAGAGAATGTCTACTATTTCTACTTGGACAGCAGTTTCGTCGATAGTGGATACTGTGCTGTTCGCAGTGCTGTGGGTACACCGGGACTCTCGGAAGGAGTGTTCTTCCATGAAAATGAAATCCGCAACTTCCAGTCGCAGGGTATTTCATTGCGCAAAATCAACGATGTCTATGTCTTCCACAACCAGGTAACTTCGGGCGTAAATGCCAACAGCCGTGCGCTGACGGGTATCTTTATTGCCGAACACAACGGTCCAGTGACCATTGAACGCAATAATGTTGTTTTAAGTGACAACCGTACGGGCGGCAAGCAGGGTATTAAGTTGGTGAACATCAATGGTTCCAATGCTACTCGCAGCCACGTCTACAACAATATGACGGCTATGGTGGGTACAGGTAGTGCCGGTCAGACCTCCTGCGGTATCTATATCGACAGTTCTTCGTGGATTAATGTCTATTACAATTCCAGCCAGGTGTATGCCGGTACGAGCGCCCAAGGACAAACTACCCGTGCGTTCAGTGTTGAGACGACAAGTTCGGGTATTTATGTTATGAATAACCTCTTTACGAACATCAGTCGCGGTTATGCCTATTATGTCAAGCAGGCTGCCAATATTGGTAATTCCAACTACAACAACTACTGGTCGAGTTCGTTGAGCCGTCTGGCCTACTGGGGTGGTGAATGTCCTACTTTTGACAGTTTGCGTATGGTCAACGGTATGGATGTCAACTCTTGGAATAAACAGCCTTATTTCATCTCGCAGGAAGACCTTCACCTCTCGGTGGGTACGTTCTGCGAATTGGCTCAGTACAATACAGAGGTACCTGTTGATATCGATGATACCATCCGTCCTCAGATTCCTAACCCGTGTATGGGTGCGCATGAGTTCCAGCGTAAGATACACAATGTCGCTGTGTTGGATATCAAGTCGCCTTCCATTGATGTGGAAATGGGTGCCACTGACAATATTGAGGGTGATACGCTATGGGTCAAAGCCAAGTTCATGAACGACGGTACCTCTACGGAATCGTATCTTACTTGGTGGGCTGAGATAGAGAATGTTACTCCGTTGCTGAAATCTGCAAACCATACCATTGTGGAGTTGATGCCTCAGGAAGAATATATTGATTCAGCTTTCATTCTTATGCCCATTGGTATTATCGATACACAATATGTCACAGTCCACATTCTGTTGCCCAACGATTCCGTGCCTGAGAACAATGTGCTGACGAAGCCCTTCTTCTTGGATCCTGCATACAACTTCAAGACTGACTCTGTCATCGTATTCAGGGGTGACGGCTGTCGTAAGCAGGAAACTCCTGTTTCCATCGCTGTTAAGAATGTGGGTCGCAAGACACTCACGGCAGGAATGCCGATTACCATCGGCTTCCAGGCTGTTCTGCAGACTTCCGGTGTGACGGTTTCCACGTTGCCCACGCAGTGGGTGGAGAGCACCACGCTTCCGCTGGATATCGAGGTGAATGCATCGGGAACAGTCAACTTCATGACGCCGGCCAATCTCTATCCTACAGGCATTGCCAAGGATATAACGGTCCGTTGCCGTGCATGGGTAACCTACCAACATGACCAGAAACCGTTAAACGATACCAGCAACTATATTAACGTCTCCTCCAAATTCACACCGAGTATGCCGGTGGGTATCGATTTGCAGATTCCTTATGCTACATGGGATACCATTTTCGCATCTCAGACGGATGTGCCTCCTGCCAATGCCGCTGTTATCCATCGACCGATTCGTTGGTATCGCGACTCGACGGATGCTGAACCTTATTATGCTCCAAATAATTATGCAGCCTCCTGCTGGTGGGAGACTCCGCAGTATTTCCACGATTCGACGTATTACCTCAGCTGCATCAGCCAGTCAGGCTGTACCAGCTACTATAATCCGGTTCATGTAGGTATCAATCCTCGTGTACCGGTCGATATGGCTGTATTGGATGTTGTGGAACCGCAGCGGAACATGGTGTATATGACTGACGACTCGGTTAAGATTGCCCTGATTAACTACGGTTCTCAGGCAGTCTCCAATATTCCCGTGGTGTATCAGCTTTTCAGCCCGACCAATCAGTTGCTTCAGGAAGTACATGAAATCTGTCCGGCAACCATCCAGCCCGATGAGGTCTATGTTTACAAATTCGACTCGCTGATTCATATTCCTGCATGGAGTGCAACGACACCTTATTCAATCCGTACTTGGACGAACATGAGCAATGAAAATGTCCGACTGAACGATACGCTCCGCCAACGTTATCAGTTCTACGCTCAACCGGATAGCTATTATTCTATCGGTGGTGTGAGTGCCAAGACGGGTCTGGATATCACACGCGTGGCATACAGTTCTATGGACAACGAAGCATCTCCCATCGGTCACACCTATATCAATTTTGTCAATGCCACCAGTGTCGTCGGCAATGTGGGATTGGGTGACAATGTTTTGATGCCGGCGGGTGCGATTGCATCGCCTGATTTGATTTATGACGGAGTTCAAGACTATGGTGGTAATGTTTCGATGCAGGGTGTGGGACAATTGCGCGCACTGCATCTTGTCAAAGGTACTATGGATACCATGACGATAGAATGTGCCAATACGGACCGCTCCAATGACTTCAGCACCGGTGGCTGGGTCACAGTGTATATTGACCAGGATCGTGATGGATTCTTCTCGTATTTCCCTCTCACCGAGAACGACACTGTCATTTATGATTATCCGTATACCGAGATTGTCTATCACGACAGCATAAAGAGCAACAATCCGTTGCGCTTTGAACTGACCATCCCAACCAGTATGCGTACAGGATACACTAGAATGCGTATCGTGTTGAATCAGGCGGCTACGCATCCCACGGATCCTTACAAGAGTATTCAGTTTGGTCAGATTCAGGACTATCTGCTCTATATTGAAGACCAACCGGTAGATGTGGATGTGTGCGCCGCTCGTATCGAGTCACCTCGCAGCCAGTTCATCGGTGGACATACTGGAGTGGGTGCCGATGACCCGGTGACGGTCAGCTTTATGATGGCCAACAAGGGTGCTACCACTGTCAATTCGGCTATGATAACCTACCATTTCGTTCATCCTAGCGATACGTCAGGCCCGCAAATCCTCCAGTGGATGGGTTCACTGGAACGCGGACGAAGTGTCGAGGTACAGTTGCCGCCGCATGTATTTCCCGAGGGAACGACCGACCTTATGATTGTTGTGAATGCTGCCGGTGACACCAACCTGACCAACGACACCTTATGGTATCAGTACCATCGTTCCAAGATTTTGACACTGGTCTACAGAGACAACTTCGAAACACATGACTACTGGTTCGCTCCGCGTGGCTATTCTGCCTATACGCAGAACCTGTGGCAGCGTGGTTATCCCCAGAAGGTGAACATCATGGCTTGTGTCAGCGATTCGAATGTTTGGGCCACCAATCTGAGTGGATATGTCAACACGTTCCAGACAGGTAACATGAGTATTGTCTACACACCTATTATCAATATCCAGCAAATCAGACCTGATACCATTACTTTGTGGATTGCAACAGATATGGCTGAAGGTCATTTGGCTCGAGTTGAATTCTGTGACTATCAAGGTCGTTGGAGAACGATGGGTACCGGTAACGATACTTTGTGGTATAATGGTGCCAACGGATGGATTGAAGCGACATCGGGTTTTGGCTACATACAATGTGTGTTCCCGTCGTCCAAAGTCAGCGGTGACTTCGTCCAACGTGTACAGTTCCGCTTTGTCTATACGGCCACGACCGAATCACAAGCTTGCGACGGCGTCGCAATCGACGACCTTGTCATTGGACGTCAGCGACGCAATATCGATGCGGGTGTCATAGACATTGTCTACCCGACAGAGCCGCGATTTGGACAGATTATCAATCCTAAAGTGGTTGTCTATAACTACGGTCTCGATACGCTGTATGATATTCCGTTGGCTTACATGACATATGGTTCGTATCTGGCCAAGACGGGTACATTCCATAGTGACGAGGGTCTTGCACCGCATGAGTCGGCGGTCTATACATTCCCGACACCTTTCACGGTGATGAACGACTTCCCCGACACATTCACCATTTGTTCCTACCCGATGGTGAACATGGATGCCTACAAGGATAATGATACCACCTGTGGTGAATTCTATCTGTCCCCGCTTGACAATGATATGGGTATGGTAAGCTTCCTCTCGCCGATGCCACGTGTTATTGCAGGTGATTCGATACTGGTGACGACGCGTGTCCGTAACTATGGACAGGCACCTGTCGAATCGGCAAGTTTGACCTATGTCTTTAATGATAACTATACCGTTACGGAGGAGGTCAACTTCACGGATATACTGGGGCATCCGTTGCAGACGTTCGAGTATTTCAACTACACCTTCAGGCAGCGCTTCCGAGCCTCGATGGGTATTATGAACTTGATGGCATACGTTGAGATGACAGGCGACGACTATCTCTTCAACGACACCATTGTTCAGCGTCTGGATGGTATTTCAGCCATTACCGACTTGGCAGTGCGTGAGATTGTTGTGGATACGTCATATCAGTCGAATACCTTTATCCAGTTGACAATAGACAATGTGGGTGCTCGTGCGGTATCAGACTTTGATATGGGATTCTGGTACTATAATGATACCAGTACCTTGATTACGAAACACTACCATGCTGACCCGCCGCTGCCGGCATTGTCGACACTCTACTATCGTTTCAATGATTCGTTGCCCAACCACCCGGAATACTACCGGTATGTGACAGCATTTGTCCATGTGGATGGTGATAATGACAGCGGAAACGATACCACATCACTTATATCAACACAGTATTTCGACATGATGGCTATACAGGCCGAAGTGGAGGAAAACCGTGAGGAGACCTGCCATGTTCGTATCCGTATTGCAAACGTCAGCAACACCATTTCGACTCGTATGTTGGACATCAGCGCCACCATCAATGGAACGACTGTCGAGAGGAGGCAGATCCGTGATGTGACGATGGAACCGGGTCAGGTATTGGTACTTACCTTCCCGACACAGATTCCGAAGAGCCCCACGCGAACCTATGTGGGTTATGCTGAGGTGAAGGCTTTGGGCGATAAGTTCCCCGATAACGATGGTACCAACCGTATTGTGGTTCTCAATTATTTCGAGCCTGATGGCATCCCGGTGGTTCCTTCGAAGAATGGTATGGTGCTGCAGCAGAACTACCCCAACCCGTTCGACAATTCTACTCGCATCGATTTCTTCCTGCCGTACAGTGGAGAGGTTACCTTCTTTGTAATGGACGAATTGGGCCGTCTGGTTTACCAGAAACAAGACGTCTATAGCGGTGGTGACCATTCCATCAATTTCAGCGAATCGTCGCTCTCCACAGGTGTCTATTACTATGGCATCGAGATGAATGGGGAACGTTTGATGCGTAAGATGGTTTTGAAACGCTGATGCTAAAAGGTTCAAAAGAGGATGTCAGCATGCTGAATCAGTTTTTGGACTATATCTGCAAGGAGCACTTGATTGCCGAAGGGCAGCAAGTGCTCCTTGCTGTCAGTGGCGGTCGCGATTCCGTAGTGATGACTGACTTGATGTCACAGTCGGGCTTCGCTTTTGCCATTGCCCATTGCAACTTTCATTTGCGTCCGGACGATTGTGACCGGGATGAACGCTTTGTTCGCAATCTTGCCAAACGTTATGGAGTTCCCTGTTTTGTGGCCCATTTTGACACGGAGGATTATGCGCGTGCCAAGGGGCTCTCCATTGAAGAGGCAGCCCGAAATCTGCGATATGATTTCTTTGAGGAGGTGCGGTCGCGGGAAGGGTACGATGGGATTGCCACGGCGCATCATCGTGACGACTCTGTCGAGACATTTTTTATTAATCTTATACGTGGTACGGGGATTGCCGGACTTCACGGCATTCAGCCGCGCAACGGTCGGGTGATTCGCCCCATGCTGTGTTTCGACAGAGAAACAATCGACCGTTATGTGCAGGAGCATGCGATTGCATACGTTGAAGACGAAACCAATGCGCAGCCACTATACTTACGTAACAAGATACGACTGCAGTTGCTGCCGCTATTGAGGACGCTGTCTCCTTCATTTGATGCTACCATGCAGAGCAATATGCATCGATTGCAAGAGACCGAACAGGTGTATCGCTATGCGGTGGAACGGATGATGAGGGAACTGGTGCATATCACATCGGAATGCGAATGGATAGACATTTTGGAATTGCGCCGGCAGGTGGCACCCGCAACACTCTTGTTCGAATGGCTGCGACCTTATGGCTTTACCTCAATTACGACGGCGCAAATCTTTAACGCCCTTGAGGGTCAGAGCGGTCTCCATTTTTTTTCGTCGACACACAAGGTGCTGAAAGACCGTGACAAGTTGATGCTGTTTCCGTTGCCGCAGGCAACAGAGCTCACAGATTACAACCGGCATTTTACGATAGACCCACAAATGCATCAGCTGTCAGAACCCGTCCCGTTGCTTTTTGAGTTGCTTCCTGCTGGGGACAGGGTATTGAAGATGCCCCGCAGCAGCGCCTGTTTTGATTATGATAAATTGCAGTTTCCTTTGCATCTACGCCATTGGCACAAGGGCGACCGATTCCAGCCTTTCGGTATGAAAGGCACACGTTTGCTAAGCGACCTGTTTACTGATGCGAAATTGAACCGTGAGGAAAAAACTCGTATATGGCTGTTGTGCGATGCTGTCGACCGTATTTTGTGGGTGGTGGGACTCCGGGCTTCGGCAATGGCTGCGGTAACACCGCAAAGCCAACGGGTTTTCAGGGTGACGCTCAAGGATTCATAAATTCTTTTAAACCTACCAGCCGGTCGTATCGGGCACCTGGCATACGTAGATAGACATATGCGGTGTAGCTGTTTGACATGGCATAGTGGTCGCCCTCCAGGGTTGCGGTAAGTCCCTCTTTTTCCCCGATGGGCAAGAAAAGCAACTGATAAGCGTAATATCCTTGTTTCAGCAACATGCGTTTGGTGTAGGCTTTGTACTGGCTGTTCCATTCCATACGGCTGGCGTCGTCAAGTTTCCACTGGGTGAGTTCTCCGACGATATATACGTTCCCATTGAGGAACGGGCGCATCATGGGAAGGCTGAAATTGACCCATACATAGTCGGCTTCTATCTGCGGATTGTTGTGCTCGCGGATGTTGATTTTCATTCCCCCGTTTAAGCTTGCGTAGGGAGAATATACTTTCGAGGAACGGTCTTCCTCGGGTTGCAGGAAAGCAAAATTCTCGCCACCCATCTGTTCTATACGTTGTACATGATACATGGCAGTCCACAGATTGCTGAGGTCGAAATAGCGGAAACAGTTACCAGCGGGGAATACATTCTCAGCATGCCATCGATACATCATTGTGTTGCCCGAATGACCGTCGAGAGGAAGCCAGCGGCAAAGGTCGGTGCGGCGGTTCTGTTGCAGTCTCACCTTGTAGTATTCAGCCTGTAGAGGCAGGAAACTGCCCTCCATAGGGGTAACACCAATCGACACTTCTTGGTCGCGGTTGATATTTCCGTAGGCACCGGTGGGCTTGGAGATGGTGGCTTCGATGGAGGTGAGATTCTCGTAAACACAGAACCGGCGGGTAAAAAGGATACTGTCGGGGTTTTCGGAAGGGAACACTTCCAGTAGGTAATTGCCCGAGGCGACAAAAGAACTGTATGCATCAGGGATCAACTGGTAGTAGTTGACATAAGTGACACGTGTGATGAAAGAGAATTGGTAGTTTTCGATAAGCCCCTCTTCGCGTCCGTTGATGTATTCGCCAGGTTCCAGGTTGTCAACCTCCCAGTCGGCGTTGCAATGGCGTATACAGTAGCGCAAGTCGTAAGGTTGGGGCCATAGAATATCGAATCGGAGCATCAATTGTTCGGTGGGCTCGCCAAAATCTCCCATGCGGATGAAAGGCCGCTCCATTTCAATGTCGCTTCGGGTCAAAAATACACTTTTTACCTCGTCGCAACGAATAGAATCGGTGATGACTTGACCGAACGATGTGCAGGACAGGAGTAAGAGGGTGGCTAAAAATGCTTTCTTCATGCCGCAGAATCTTTAGGTTATTGAAAATGGTAAGCTATAAGGCATGCCAGTTTGTAAGGCTTGACGTAAAGTTCGTGGGAGTCGACATTGAGCAGGTCGCTGATGCCCCAGTTCCACAGAAGTTGACATTGCCAGTGTGATGCGAATTCATAGCCGAGAGAGAAGGAAATGCCTGCGTTGAAGTCGTTAAGGGCAAATTGGGGTTCTCCGGTTCTGGGGTCGTTGGCGATGACGCGAGTGAAAGGATTGTCCAAAGGGCCGTCGCCACTGATACTGCTGGCCAGAACGAAGTGGGTGTAGGGACCGAAGGTGCAGAACCAGGAGCCATGGGCGACAGGTATATGGTAGCATACGGGAACGCTGATACCAATACCGTAGGTGACCAGTCGGTTGGACAGTCCGTTACTTTCTGTCCCGACACGTAAGATGTTTCCAGAAGCGGCAAACTGCAGACTCCAACGGGGTGTGATATGGTATTCCAAAAAGGCACCGACGTCAAATCCAAGGGCAGGGTAGGTTCTGTCGGGAGCACCATCTGTGCTGTCTAGATTTGCGCGACAGCCTGTCAGATTGGGACCTGCAGTAATTCCCCAACTGACGTATTGGATGTTTTCATCTTGATCCTCGTAAGTATATTGGGCCCACACTGTCGTACAACAGCAGACCATCATAAGAATCAGAGGAAAATATTTGTGTTTCATAGGATAGATAATTAGATGGTGAAACGGAACTCGATACGGAAGAATCCTTTTTCTTTGGAGGAGAGATCGGCATCATAGGAGAGTCGACGGATGTAGTCAATGCGGATGAATTTCAGAATGTTTTCAATGCCTATGCTGTATTCCATGTAAGGCTCTTTTCCTAGGGGAGAGGTGTTATCGGGCAGTTTGAAAAGCCCTACGGCATTGTCCACCAAGGGATTGTTTTTGGAGGAGAGTCCACCATAGAGAATGTTGAATCCAACCACTTCACGTAGACGTAGTCGTTTGATGAGCGGAATGTTGTTCAGGATCCAGCCTTTGAGATGGTAAGTGGCAAAAAGTGAAGCATATTGGTCGGTGACAAACTCCATAGGCTTCATGGTGTTGAATGCCGAGGATGAAAGGAATAAGCTTTCGTTGCCGTTGGGGAAACAGAGACGGGGATAGGGCACGCGGTTCCACACCATACCGGATTGCAGTTTGGCGTCAATATGTCCGAAAGCTCCCAGCCAGAATCTTTTCTCGGCGGTGAAATCGGTACGTTGGTAGCGGAATCCACCTTCCAGCAGTCCGATGCGATGGGTGAGGGTGATGGTGGGGGCGTCTTTTTTGAGATTGACCATGCCGGCACTGCCGGGACGTTTGCTGTCGGGGCTGCGGTTGGGACTGAAGCTGATCTTGCCCATCCATTCGGCTTCAGAAAAATGGTCGACGGCTTTTATTGTTCCGTCGTCTTGATATTGCAGGTATTCCAATGTTCCAGCAGGTTCATAGCGTCGTGCTGCCAGCCAGGTATCGATGCTGATATGGCTGGGCCACTGCTTGCGAAGTCTCAGCACTCCCTGGGCTACATATTGCAGGCTATGGGGACGGTCGTTGGACATCAACATATTGTCGCGGTCGAAATGGTCAAAACTTTGTCCCGGAGCCTCCAGTTCGTAGGAGGCGGTGATACTCCACAGGCTCATGGGCGATTCGTGCGAGTGGTACTCCTTGTCGTCGAAGGTGTGGATGAACGATGTGTTGAATTTAGGTCGTTGGTCGCGGAATCCGTAAGCAATGTACCCTTCCCAAAAATTGCGGGGACTCAGCTTGGCGGTGGTCATTCCACCCAAACGTATGCGCCAGCCTTCCTCGTGGTTATAGCTGAGGATGTTGTAGATAGGTCCGATGTCAAACCGACTGGAATCTCGTTTGGCGGCAGTGGGGATATAGCCGGTGACAGTAATCTCTGCGATTTTTTTGAGCGTCTGAAATTCGGGCATTCGTGCCAATTCATAGCGCAGACTGTCGATAACGGTCTCTTTGGCTGTTAGTTCTATGGGACGTAGCCTATTCCACTCTTTGCGCCGCATTTTGGTTTTGGGGAGCGATGCGGTGTTGTTGAGAGGCGAAAATAGGCTGTCGGGGAGCAGTTCGGCTTGGGGAGAGAGGTCGTAGTGGTGGTAGATGCGTACCTGATGGGCGTAAACCTCCTGCAGTTTTTTGTGGATGAAGAGTCGTCCGTAGGTGTCACAGCGGTCGGGGATATAGCGTCCTGGGGCACCGATGGAGTCTCCTGCAACATAGTGAAAAGACTGTGTGATGGTGAGGTCGCGTACAAAGTTGAGATTGACGTGAGGCGAAACATTCATGCTGTATCGGATAACAGCATAGCTGCTATCGAGAGCGATGCACATTTGTCCGGTGAAGCCGTAACTGCGCACATTGGCGGGCACAAAGGAGAGCTCCACACATGTAACCCCGTTGACTTCCAGGGTGTCAGTGATGTAGTATTTGTAGAAAGTGGTGGCGAGAGTGGTGTTCAGAGGTCCAGTGAAGTGGTTGAGCATCACTTCAATCTCGTTGTCGTAGATATCGATGGGGACAAACATCTCGCTGAGGCTGGCATCGATGCCCTCCTGCCCCAGTACCTGATCTATTCCCTCCATACGTTTGGCGGTAAGCAGTGTCCTGTTCTGCCGGGGCTTGCGACGATAGGACTGCTGCATCATAATCTCACGCATGGAAATGGTTAGGATGGGTGTTGCGTCGAAAGGCGTTAGGTCGATGTACTTTTCCAGGAAATTGAGTTTGCGCCAGATGCGTTTGTTCTCGAAATCGGGACGGAAATCATCGAGAGCCAGCGTTGTTTTTTCGTAAACGTCGCGACGGTAACGGTCGTAAGCTTGCAAACGGTTCTGCTCTTTATGGTCGATTACGTTGCGTACCAAATCGACGGCAGGATTGTTGCGTCGGCGATAGCGGCTTCGGTCTTTGCGCGAGGCGGTGACAACCACCTCTTGCATCACGTTGCTTTTCGATTCGAGGGAAATCTTGGCATTGCGTTTGAAAGTGCCCGTCTCAAGGGTGATGTCCAGAGGATTGTATCCCATCATTTTAAATCGCAGCAGGGTGGCGCCTTGGGTATTGGAGACATAGAATTTGCCGTCCATATCGGTTGAGGTACCGATGGTGGTTCCCACAAAGCCGATTTGCACAAAAGGCAGAGGTTCTCCTGTGGCGGCATCAATAACCTTGCCTTGCATACCCGTGGTCGGTTGCTGTGACTTTGCGGTGGGGAGAACGCAAAAAAGGAATAATAGTGGAAGTAGTAACCGTAACGGCCGTTTCATGAAGCAGTTGTGGGTTGATGGAGCATGGACTTGTGAACGAGGCAGAAGTATTGTAGCGTGGAGATGACGCTGTTACTGGATGCGGGCGCGATAGGTCTCAATCTTCTTCTCTAATTCCTGTATTGTCGATTGGAGTTCGCTTGTGCGTTTTTCAAGCTCTGCTTTTTTCTCGTTGTTCTTTGTTACATTCGACTCTAGCTTCTTGTTTTTTTCCTCGAGGTCGTTTATTTTCGACTGCATCTTCTCGATGTCTTTCTGGTTGGAGGCTATTTTATTCTGGTCAGAGTTGATGTTTTTGTCCATTTTTTCGAGGTCGGAGTTGGCGCTCTTGTAATCTTTCTGGGCTTTTTTCAAATTCTTCTCTTCCTGTGCCAGCATTTCAAGAGCTTCTTCACGTCCCGCTTGTTTGATGATTTCCTCAAGGTAGCGGCGTACATACGATTCGGATATGTGGTCGGACACGTTCATCGGCATGGCGCATATGGTGATAACGGTCACTTTCTCAGAGCGTCGGCCCTGTTCGTCTATTTTTACGTAGAGGTTGATGGGGACAGTGGCGATTTCAGGAACCACCTGCTCCAGACAGGCAATGTAGCCTTCGCTTTTGGTAGTCTTCAACTTGGCATCGTTCAGCTTTTGGTTCAGTGTGTTTTGCACTACTTTCACATCTTGCGGCACGGTAGCAACAAATCCGTTGGCGGCCTGGACGCCGATTTTGATAACAGAATCCTGGATGTTTTGTGCCTGCAGTCCGGCCAGCATCAGGAATGAAAGGGTCAAAAGTATCAGTTTTTTTATCATAAAGCGTTATTTTTAAATGGTTAATAATCTTGATTTGGACAAAGACATTGTTTCGTTTGTTCGTGCAAATATACATGTTTTTTTTCATTTGAACAATCATTTGTGAAAAAAAGTGATGACTCTTTTTTTGTCTACTTGAAATGTTTTAGTATATTTGCATTATCCCGTGAAAAACGTGATATTTTTGTAAAGAGTTGATAATAAATAGATATAGATTTTTTTAGAATAATTAACTAACTTTAATGTTTAACAAAAACACTTGAAAAATGAAAAAAGTTGTTACATTTTTTGCCGTTGCAGTCGCAATGCTGGCTGCTGGCAGTGCAAAGGCACAGGTGGGTTTCCATATCGGCTATATGCCTGAGACCTTTACTAATGAGACTACTGTCCTGGGTACAACAGCTACTACAGAATCAGATCTCAGTGGTTTTTATCTGGGATTCCACTACAACACCTCTCTGTCGGGCGATCTGGGTTTGATGCTTGCTCCGCAGGTTCGTTGGAACATGAAAAATGAGGAGACTACCGTTTTAGGCGTCACCAATAAGAATAGCCAGACGCAGATCCTTATCGACCTCCCCATCCTCTTCAACTATGGTATTGATTTTGGCGGCGGCATCAAATTGTCAGCTTTTGCAGGCCCCACGGTATCCTTCGCGCTGGTTGGCAAGACCAAGAATACTGTTGCAGGTACTGAAGTCACTACCGAATGGTACGGCGATGACGGCGACAGCGATCGCTCCAGACTCAATCTTTATGGAACCGTTGGATTGGCTCTTACCTATAGTAATTTCAGCCTCTTTGGCGGCTATAATTTGGGTCTTCTTGACATGCACAAGAATGAGAATGTAAAACTCACCAGTGGAGGACTTTTCTTCGGCCTCGGTTTCGGCCTCGAATAATTATTCAGAATAAAAAACAGACGGGCTGTCGCGATATTTCGTGACAGCCCGTTTTGTTTTAGAGCACTGTGTCGAGAAACAGTCCTACGCGGTTGAGGACAGGACAGGCATGCGATTGGTCGATATGGACCCGCACCGCATGCGTGGTGACGGTGGGGGTGAGCAATATGCGCTTGTAGCCGATAGTGGTGGCGGTCGCCAAGTGTTTCCATTGCCCGTCAGAGTCCTGATACTCGACATGGAAGGCGGCGATGCGTTGCCCTAAGGGAATGTACTCCTGCAACATGACACGATTGAAGGTCACGGCTTCGGGGAAAGACATCGTCAGAATAGGCGTGAGCACACTGTCGTCCACAGCCCAATAAGTGTGGTAGGCGGTATCTGTCAGATGGGAGGGACTGTAGCGTCTGCTGTGTTTCCCGCCGCGGATGTTCGAGGCGGTGAACGAGGCTTTTTGTGCCAAGTCGGTAGAGAAGATGCTGTTGAGTGCGGTGCGGAATTCGACAAGCCGCAGCGAGTCCTCGGCAGGAATCCGCCCCCTCCGGTCGGGCGGCACATTGAGTAGCAGCAGCGAGTTTCGACCGGTGCTGCTGTAGTAAATCTGCAACAGTTCCTTCACACTTTTGGGATGCTCCCCTTCGTGGTAAAACCAGCCGGGACGGATGCTGACATCGGTTTCGGCAGGCACCCAGCGAGAACCGTGGACATTGCCTTGGTTGAGGGTGTCGAGAGGAGGCGCACCAGCGCCTGGTGCAAACCCGTCGGTATTGAGTGTCGACCAGCAGGTTTCGCCAGCGGCACCCGATTCATTGCCTACCCAGCGGCAGCCTGGGCCTACGTCGCTGAAAAAAATCACGTGAGGGTTGATGTTGAAGACAGTGCTATGGAACAGGCTCCATTCATAGTCTTGCCGTTTGCCATTGGGAC
>JAEEGL012740899.1_pt1 | contig 25177 bp, 18 predicted proteins | sample 9134231 | NCBI WGS metagenome assembly JAEEGL01 (sample SAMN16246548, study PRJNA631951) | gut metagenome | biome: gut microbiome; feature: rumen; material: fiber-attached | host: Bos | place: Iran: Karaj | collected 2018-10 | reverse complement strand
CGGCATGTCCCTGTTCCGCCGCCTTTCTGAACCAATCCATCGCCTGCACATAATCCTGGGAATCAAAAGACTGCACGCCCCGGTCATACAATTCTTCCGCCGTCATCTGACCGGCCGAAAGGCGCATTTCCAAACGTTCCTTCGCTTTTTTATTACCTTGTTCAGCAGCAAGCCGGTACCATTTTTCCGCCTCTTCGTCGTCCCGCTTGACACCATGTCCGCCTTCATAGCAATACCCCAGAAGATATTTTGCACGGGCATTCCCCTTATCGGCGGCTTGTCGGAGATAGTCTACGGCCCAACTATAAACTTCACCCGTACCGGTCAATCCCAATCCATAGTATCCCAGAAAACACTGCGCATTGGGGTACCCTTTTTTGGCCCATTCACGCCAATATAAACCCAATATACTCCAATCCATCGTCTCCTCCCACCCCATTGTCTTTGCTGCCTCTTTACTTACGTCAAACCTGTTGAGGAGACAATAGGCCAGAAAATCCGCACATTCCGGGTCTCTCTTTTTTGTTCCCTTCCACAACCATTTGGCCGCTTCCGCATAATCCTGGTCAACACCATCCCCGTAATAATACAACTGGCCCAGACCATACATCGCCTTTGTATGTCCCTGCTCCGCGGCAAGACGGTACAACCGGGCAGATTCGGCAAGATCCTGCTTGACACCCGTACCCTTCCTATAGCATAAGGCCATATTGTACTGAGCGATCTTATTGCCCTTTGCGGCCGCTTTCTGCCACCATTTTACTGCCTCACTGTAATCTTGTCTCACGCCTTCACCGACATAATAACTGTATCCCAGACTAACTTGGGAAGACACATCTCCTGCCTTTGCTTTCCGCATTAAGGTTGAAATGTCCTGGGAAAAACAAGGAAAGGACAGAAATAAAGACGTCAGGATAATGAAAAGGATGGAGAATTTCTTCATAATCGGGCAGCTGATTCTATAGTGATTTACAAATATACCGCCTCCTGCAGACATTTCAAAGTATTGTGAATACTCCGCGGAGCTATTTTTGTATCTTGTGCATAAAGAATCGAAGGCTGATGAGAAAGATGTGGAAAGATATGATCGATGAGGGCGGGCAATGGCTCCGCGGGCTCCGGGAATTGTTTTTACCGCGAAAGTGTGTGGTATGCGGACGGTTCCTGTCGGAGCGGGAAGAAGATATCTGTACGGTCTGCCTTGCTGAATTGCCGCTGACATATCAGTGGGACATCGTGCAGAATGCGGCATTCGAGCGGCTGGCACATCACTTCGACGTCGAAGCCGCTGCCGCCCTGTTCTTCTTCAGATCGGAAAGCGACTACAGGCACATTATCTACGGTATCAAGTACGGCGGACGCAGGAAGCTCGCCGTCCGGCTGGGCGCGCTGCTCGGGTCTCATCTGGCCCGGAACAGGGAATTTGCGCGTTGTTCGGCGGTAATACCGGTGCCGTTGCACCCGCTTCGGCGGTGGAAACGGGGCTACAACCAGGCAGAGCAGATTGCACGGGGTGTGGCTAAGGCGCTGGGCGTCCCGATCGAAACGAATTTGCTCCGCCGGCGGCGCAATACGAAGACGCAGACGAAACTCCACGGCGCAGACAAGGCTCGTAACGTGCAGGGGGCGTTCGACCTCAACGAGCGGCGCGCCACCGCCTTGCAACAACAGGGGGTGTGCCGTCTGCTGCTCATTGACGACGTGCTCACCACCGGCAGCACCCTCGCGGCCTGCGCTGCTCCGCTTACCGCCGCCGGCTTCCGCGTCAGTTGCGCCACCCTCGCCTTCGCCTCCGATAGCTAAGACTTTCCGAAAGCTACGGGAGGATTTCGGCCAGGAGGGTATCCATGTGGGCATACTCGCGGAGGACCCACAGGACGTAGCGGATGTCGACGCAGATGCAACGGTTCATCGAATCGACGAAATACGTATCGCCGGCCAGGGACTCCTTGTTGCCGTCGAAGGCCAGGCCGACCAGCTCGCCGCGGGCGTTCAGCACCGGCGAGCCCGAATTGCCGCCCGTGATATCATTGTCCGTCAGGAAATCCACCGGTTGCGAACCATTCTGTTCCAACAACTCGCGCACCTCCGGCCTCAGCGAAAAGTCGTAATCGTCCGGATCATACTTCTCCAGAATGCCCGACACATGCGTGGCGGAGCCCAGGGACACCGCGTCGCGCGGCTCCAACGGGCGCACCTTGCCGAAAGTGATGCGCATCGTCGAATTCGCATCGGGATACATCGGCTCCTTGCGGGCCATTTTCATCCGGTACACCTCGTCCTTGAACTGGCGCTCCAGCGAGGACTTGCTCACACCGGCCTCGATCTGCTCGCGCCGCTCATTGAACGGCACGATCTTGCACGAAGTCAGCGCATCGCTGATATGGCCCTCGAACACCTCTTGGACTATGGCGTCCACATCGCCCGCATTGCGGTCGTAAACCTCTGTCAGCCAGTCGCCCCAATACTCGCGGCGCACAAACTGGTAGAACTGCTTGAGCGCATAGCGCATCAGGTCGCGCTCCACGCGCATATCCAGCGCGGCCAGCTCCTTCTCCGCCATCGCGAAATCGCCGCGCTGCAACGCGCCCGAATAGCGGTGCAGGTTCGTGCCCCGCACCAGCGTCTCCTGGAAATAGACGATCTGCTGGTTGATGCCCGCCACATCCTCGTATTTCGCGCCGAGGCGATAAATCAGGTCGGAGTCGCCCAGCCACTTCTGCAGCTTCTGCTCCTCCGCGCGCTTGGCCTCAACCACTCCGAAACGGTTGTAGCAGTAAATCTCGCCCTCGCGGATCTCCTGCACATTACTCAGCCCGAAATACCGGTCGGCATACTTGAGCCGGATGTCCGGGTCCTCCTTCATCCACTTCTCGATAATCTGCATCTGGTCGAGGCGGAACTGCGCCTGGATGGGATTCTGGATCTGGACAATCTCCTCCACGGCGTAGGACGACGCGTAGCGGTTCGTCCGGCCGGGATAGCCGATGACCATCGTGAAATCGCCGTCCTTCAGGCCGTTCTGCGAGATGGTCAGGATCTTCTTGGGATGCAGCGGCACGTTCTCGGGCGAATATTCCGCCGGAGAACCGTCAGGCGCCGTGTAGATGCGGTAGATGGCGAAATCGCCCTTGTGCTGCGGCCACTCCCAGTTGTCCGTGTCGCCGCCGAACGAAGCGATGCACACGGGCGGCGCCGCCACGAGCCGCACGTCGCGGTACACCTGGTAGAGCGCCATATAGTACTGATTGCCATTGTAGTACGACGAGCAGATGACTTCGCCCTGACCGGCATACGCCTTGCCGTATTTATCTTCGATGGAGCGGTACACGCGCCGCATCGCCATCGGCCGGTTGTTGACGTCGAATGAATCGCGCAGCGCCTGCACTTCCGCCGTCACGTCGAACACTTTCTTGAGGAAGTAGACCGACTGGCCCTTGACCGGCAGCTCCTCGCCGCGGTTCATGGCCCAGAACCCATCCTCCAGATAGTTGTGGTCGCGGGTACTCAGCGCATGGATATCGTGGTAGGCGCAGTGGTGGTTCGTGATCATCAGGCCGTCGTTCGAAATCATGCTGCCCGTGCAGCTGAAACCCAGCGCGACCACGGCGTCGGACAGGCTTTCGCTGTCCTCGTCATAAATCATCTTCGCATCGAGTTTCAGGCCTGCGGCCTTCATCCGTTTCTCCAGCGCCCGGTCGATGGTCTGGATCATCCACATGCCTTCGTCAGCGTAAGCGGCTGTCGCACAGAACAGCATCGCCAGCAATAAGAATTTCTTCATACGCAATCTTAAAAATTAAACCCGACCTTCAGGACAGCCTCATGGCGGAACGCGCTGAAGACGTCGTTGGACATGATGGCGTAGCGGCCCTGCACGTAGATGCGGCCGCTGGGCGCGGTCCATCCCAGGCCCAGCGCTCCATGCCAGTTGTCGCCGTCCCAGAAGTTCCACTGCTCCAGCAGCGGCGCAAGAATCTGATACTCTTCCGCATAATCGTTCACCATCCCGTATGCCTTTTCAAAAGCCAGCCACGGCGACAGCACGAACTGGCGTCCCAACGGGATGTCCGCGCCGGCCGAAGACAGCAGCGAATTGGTGGTCTGCGAGAATCGGTGCGGGTATTCCGTGTAGGCATGGGACATGCTCTCGTTGGCCAGGCCTAAGCGCAGTTTCCACGTGGTGCCGTAGGTGTATTGCAGATGCTCAAAATGCATCCGCCGCCAGTAGCAGAATACCGGGTCGCCGTACGTGACCCAGACACGGATCCGCGAGGCGGGATCCAATTCCTGTCGCTGCAGCGGGCGGAAGCCCTGCAGCGTCGAGAACAGAAATTCCGCCTCGATGGCGTGCGACTCGCCGATCTGGATTTCCAGATCGTCGATCCAGGTCCACGAGCGCGTAGTGCCGAACTGCTGGTTGTTGTAGCCCACCTCGGTCTGTACGCCCCGCATCCAGAAGAGGTTCAGGTTGTTGTTGATGGAAACGTTCCCCAGGGAGAGGTCCAGCTGGAAGTCACCGAGGAAACGGTCGTTCTCCTTCATCCGCCGGTTCTCGGCGCTGGAGAAGCCCATCGCCCGGCCGACCCAGAGGCCGTAGATGTCGAAAAGCATGTGCTCCTCGCTGGTAGACTCCTGGGAATATTCCACCCGTTCCGTATTCCGCTCATAGCCCAGGTCAAGGCCCAGGCCCACCTTTTCACCCTGCCAGTAAATTCCCGGCGTTATGCGGAAACGCATCGACGTGTTCTTGTTGCGCAAGTCCTTGTGCTTGGCCATCAGTCCCACATCGTAGGCTATGTCCAGGCCGGCTGACCAGCCGCCGCCCAGCGGGAAACCGGCTCCGGCCTCCATCGAATACATCTCGATTGAAAGCGGTCCCGGAATCGAATCAGCCAGCATGAAGGGCGTCTCGTAAGGGTCGATCCAGCCGCGCCACGTGCTGCCGCGGCTGTAGTTGTAGCCGTAGCCGAAGCGGCCGTAAAGGCCCACCTTCCCTACGGTGCGCTGCGACGAGGCCTCGAGCGTCCCCATCACGCGCTGATCCGGCGTGAAGACGTCTTTCAGCACTCCGGTCTCACCCAGCAAGCCCAGCTCGACATTGATATAGGTCGTGTCTTCCAGCGCGAGCCGCGCGGCATTGACTTCCTGTGCCGTGGCCCCGAAAGCCGCCAGCAGCAACATCCCCAGCGTGATCAAGACTCTTTTCATCGTTTCAGTCGCGGATTGGGGGTGCTGTCGGGAAGGAAGTCAGCATCCGAGTTGTTCGTATCCTGGAAGACGTCGATGCCGCCTTCCGTGAAGTCGAGCCGGCGCGTGATGCACTTGCCCGAATAGTGGGCCGAACGCATCCACACGTAGGAAGCGTCCACCGTGCCCGGCAGCCGCTTGATGGCCGAGGAGGGCGAGTCGACGCACTCCACGCCGTCGAGGATCCAGCTCTTGGCGATGTGCCAGTATTTCGTGCCGGAAGTCTTGCCCGGCTCGAAGTATTCCCAGATGTACGCCTGCGACTGGTAAACCGCCACGCCCATCTCGGGCTTGAAGACCACCAGCGCCGGACTGTGGATCGAGAGCGCCCACTGCGTGCCCTGGCCGGTCATCGTCAGCACCATCGGCACGACGCCCGCCGCGATCTCGTGGCGCGGCAGGGTTTCCGACCAGCAGCCGAAATGCGCCCGGTTGAGCGCCAGGCCCGAGGTCGCACGGTCGCCGTGGTCGACGGCCGCGACGCACGCCACCACCGCGCTCTCGCCCGGTGCCAGCGGATAGGTGTGCCCGTCACCCGGGAACATCCAGTACATCTGCGCGATGGGAATCGTGTCGCGGCCCGCCCAGGCATTGTTGCCCGTGGTGCTGTTGTAGGGATAGATGGCCGCGATGCAGAGCGAGTCGAGCCAGAGGGTCTGTCCGCCCGGCCCGGCGTTGTTGTAGAGCTCGATGTAGGTATCCTTCGAATAGTTGGCTCCCTCGAGCGTCGAAGAGCCGTGATAGTAGGCTTCGCGGATGATGAGCGGGTTGGGCACGGCCACGTTGAGCCGCAGCTCCAGCAGCGGCTCGCACATCTGGCCGTGCGCATCGACCAGGCCGGTGGTGGTGAGGAGGAACTCCTCGCTGGCGCCGTTCACGGCCGTCCGCGTGGACGCGAACCAGGCCGACGCCACCACGTCGTACTTGCCGGGCTGCACCGCAAAGGACACCCGCCCTGCGGCGTCGGGCCGCTCCGTGTAGGAGAAGTCCGCTCCCTTGTTCTGGAGCCGGACTTCCACCTGTGACAGGTCGACCGCCACCGGGCTGTCGTCCAGCCGCAGCTGCACGGTCAGCTGCGCGATGCTCTGCCGCTCCTCGTAGCACGAGGTCGCGAGCAGCGCCGCCAGCGCAAGGATTCCGATGTGTATGAGCCTCTTCATCGCAGCGTAATCTTGACCTCGGCCCCGAAGTAGAGCGGGGTGTTGCGGTCGTTGGGATAGCCGGTGACGCTGTTCTTCACGCGTCCCCGGAAGTTCAGGAAGTTATTCGCATAGAACGACACCGTGGCCCACTTCCCCAGTTCCTTCGACAGGCGCACGTTCAGCATGCCGTAGAACGGATAGGTCTGGCGCACGTAGAACGTGCCGGTGTTCGTGGTCAGGATGAGGTTGCGGTACTTCGGATCGGCCGCCATTTCGTCGGTGAAAGGAATCATGCGGTCCTTCCGGTCGATGATGTAGAGCGGATTGACGCACAGCGTGCCGTCCTTTTCGTAGTAGAGCTGCTGGCCGTCGTACTCGCACAGGTTGCGCGTGGACTCGAAGAAGACCATCTGCGCGGTGAGCGTCACCACCATCGCCAGCTGCGGGATGTGGGTGATGAAGCGGACATTCGTGTTGAAGCGCTCCTTCACCGAGCCGTTCGACGTGGTGGACGAACCGGCGTACACGCCCACCCAGGGATAGGTGCGGCCGTTCTGCGTGCCGGCATAGAGATGCTGCGTCTGCGCCGTGCTGTGCGTGGTGACGTTCATATAGGCACCGCTCACGTTGATCGACGTGCTGATCACCGGGATCTTGGCCACGTCGAACGTGAATTCCACGCCCCACTTGTTGAGGCTCATGCCGTTGACGGGGCGGGAAAGGGCCATGAAGGTCGTATCGGTGATGGAGGGCAGCTTCCGGCCGTCGGCCGTCACGCTGCCCGCGTTCCAGGAGACCTGCGCCCCCGAGGGCAGCACCACCTGCGACGGGGTTTCGTTGTTCCAGGTATAGCCGTAGCGCTCGTATACCATCGGCACATAGTCCGTGATGAAGCCGTAGCCGTTGGTCATCTTCTCGTTGAACCACACCACCGAGCCGTTCACCACCCCGGCGTCGAACTCGACGCCGGCCTCGATGTTGCGGCTCTTCTGGAGCTTCAGCTCGGGGTTGGCCGTCTCGGCCCGCTGGGTCGTGACCACGGCCAGGCCTGTGCCGTTGGCGTCGAAGTCGTTGTAATAGAACGACACCATATCCTTGTAAGCCGGTTCGGGATAGAGATAGATCATCGAGGGCATCTTGCACGTGCGGCCCCAGCCGCCGCGGACCACCAGTTCACGCAAGCCGGAAGACCGGTGGAGCAGCGTGTAGCGCGCATTGACGCGCGGCTCCACGCCGAAGAATGCGTTCGTGGCGATGCCCGAAGCCAGGACGGTGCTCAGGCGGGCACCCGCCTGCACCTCGAGCAGCGTGCTGCCCAGCGGCAGCTTGATGTTGTCCTCCAGATAGCCCGTGAGGCTATGGAGGAAGGGGATGTCGCGGTAGGAACGCTCGCGGAAGGCCGAGGCGGAACCCGGCGAGGGCGGCATCGTGACGTCGAACACCTTGCCCCGGCCGACATTGCCCTGCGTCTTCCATTCGAAGCCCGCCAGCACCTTGTTGACGACCCCGCCCCAGTGGCCCATCTGGTGGGCCGTGATGCGCGCCTGCGCATCGACCGGCCGGCCGTACACCCGCACGTCGGAGTAGTACTGCGCCGGCGTGAAGAAGGCCATGTTTTCGCCGTCGCTCATCGCGGCGGACGTGGGCGTGCGTCCAGCGGAGCCCTGGTACAAACGGCTCCGCGAGAACTGGTCGGTAATGCTGCCGGTCACCATATATTCGACGTTCGTGATCCACGGCTTGTTCAGGATCCAGCGGCCGTTCACGTTGAGTCGCAGGCCGCGGTCGCGCTCCTGCTTCAGCTCGTCGAGCAACAGATCGGGGTCGCTGGCGTTGGTCGCGTTCGACCAGTTGGCACGCAGCTTGGCATTGAGGGTCACCTTCTTGCGGAAGCTGCCCGACCAGCCCGCCTGGAAATTGAAGCGGTTGTAGGCCGAAGAGGGCGTCCGCACGTCGCTATAGGCATGCGCGTAGTCGGCGTCGAAGTTCAGGACGCCGGCCTTCTCGCCCAGCTGGAAGCCCTTGCCGAACGACACCTGCTTGAGCTGCGGATCGGCTTTCAGGCGTATCTCCCACGGCGTGACGCCGGCCTTCGTCTTCACGACCACGGCGCCCGAGGTCAGGTCGCCGTAGACCACCGACGGGATGCCGCGGATGACCTCGACCGACTCGATGTTGTCGGTCGACACCTGCCGCGTATCCACGCCGCCACCGGCCGTGGCGGCTACGTTGCTCTCGCCGCTGCCCATCGCGGTGGCCGTCGAGAGCATCTGCAGGTTGGCGTCGTTCGAGAAGGCGGCGCCGTCCACGATCAGGGCCGTGCCGGCCACGTTGGCCGCATTCGTGCCGATGTCGCGGATGGAAAGCAGGCCCACCTGCGTGAGCGAGGGATTCTCGGTCACGCTGCCGGGGAGCAGCTGCATCACGTCCTTCAGGCTGGAAGGCTGGATGTGCTCCAGCGTCTGCTTGCTGATCTTCGAGGCGGAAGTGATTTCTCCTCCTTCCTTGGCCGTGACCACCACTTCTTCAAGGGAGAGGCTGGAGACGGACAGTTCCACCTTCAACTTGCTGATGTTGCCTTTGACATCCAGCGGAATAACCAACGTTTCATAGCCCAGGAGCGAGAATTCGAGTGCATGTTTGCCGGCCGTCACACCCGTAAGTTCAAAGTGCCCGTCAGCATCGCTCACGGCCCATAGTCCCAGATCCCGGATGACGGCCGAGGCCATGACCACAGGCTCGCCGGACCCGCGCTCAACGACCTCGCCGGACACTTTGTAGCGGGGAGTCTGTGCGCTGGACAAAGTGAAACTGCCTGCCAGCAAAGTGGCAAGCAGTATCACGAAGCGGACAGCTATGGCGTGTCCGCGCATGGTTTAGTTATCTTTGACGCAACGCAGCGGAGCGGCAATGCGATAGCTCACCTTGGAACCGTTGCACGTGTACTCTGCCTCCGTGGCCTTGTTGGTCATGGGCATGAAACCGAAGAACTGGAGGTTTTTCACGCCGGAAGTAGGATCATCTTTGGTATTGTAAGAAACACCGGCGTAGGTGGAACCGCAGAACATACCGGATGAAATCTTCTCGGGATAAGCCTTGGCCCAACCCATGAAGGTACCGGCGGTTTTGGTATTGTCCTGGATGGAGATGGCGCCGAGGGCATCCATGTTGAAGCCGTCCTGGTTGAGCAGGACGATGGAGCCGTTGTTTCCGTCGTAATAGGGAGCGTCCGTCTTGGTGGCCAGGGGAGATACCGCCTTGCCGACCAGGTTGATGATATCGTCGCCAGTAGGCACATGCCAGCCTTTCGGACAGATGCCCTGCGTACCGTTCAATGCCTCTGCCGCTTCCACGGAGGTGAGGTCACCGACCTTCTTGCCCAAGGCAACCTCGGCCTGATACAGATAGCCCTTGGCCTTGATGACAGCGGCGTCCGTGGAGAATGCGAGACCGGTGTTGTCGGCATTCATGACCAACGGATAGTATACGCCGGCCGTCACATTATTGAGATCGGAAGAAGGGGTCATGCCTTGAGGGACATAGCGCAGGTTCTCGCTCATCCACCATTTACCATCCTTCATCTTGACGGCGTGATAGACCTCACCGCCGTAGGTAACGATGCCGCCGTCCTGGTTGAAGCCGAACATACCGGCATCCGTCCCGGCCTGGGTCGAAGCACTGTAATCGAACTCGACTTTACGGCCTTCGAAGACGGGGCAGGCGGGAACCGTGGCCAGAACCTGGAAGGAGCCGGCGGGGCCTTGTTCCAGTTCCAGCGTCACGTCGGACTGACGGCACTTCAGGGTCCAGCTTGCGTTGGCGGTAAACGAGATCAGCGCGGTGCCGCCTTCAGCCGAGAAGTGACGTCCTTCGCGCGACGGATTGTACTCGATGTTCGTCAGCTCGAAAGAGCCTGTCTCGCAGTTCTGCGCGATGTTCAGGACCTTCGTGCTGGACATATCCTTGTTGGCGCACACGAAGACCACCTGGTATTCCTGGACCTTGCCGGTCGTGTTGGCGGGCAGGGTGATGGCCACGTCGGCACTTTCAGCCGCACCGGTGGGCGACACCTTCACCACGTCGTTTTCCAGGATTGCGTTCCACGCATAGTTCGAAGAGACGCGGAGGGACTGCGTACCGCCTTCCGGATCAAATTCAAGCGCTTCTTTACTGAGCGTCAGCACCGGGTCGGGCTGGCAGGCCGTCAGGAACAATGCACAAACGGCGAATAATGCAAGTAACTTCTTCATATTCATTACGTTTTATTAATTACGGATTTTGGAAGATGGTCAGGGTGCACGCCTCTTCACGGGGCACAGCCTCCGAGGCCAGGAGGATTTCCCACTTGCGGGACTTTCCAGTCTCGTTCTCGGGAATCTGCACCTTCACCTCAACGTTGTTGGGATCTTTACAAGACATCGGGTCCATCTCTCCGCCGGGAATAGACGACAGGATGACTTCCTGATCGTCCAGCAGCGTGCGGAGCACCCGCCATCCCTTGTCGGAATTGATGGTGAAGAAGAGCTGGGTCTGCTCGGGGCCGATGATCCGGACGTCGTCGTCGCACAGCACGAACGGGCGGCAGGTCTGTGTCACCACGATGTTGAGCTGGCGCTGCGAGCCGTCGAGCGTCGCCTTCACCGCGATGCGGATGGCCTTGGTGAAATGCTCGTCATTCTCGCCCACCTCGACGTGGATCGGGGTGGAGAAGGCACCGGAATCGGGCGAGAAGGTAATGGCAGGGTCGTCACACGTGGCCGTCCAGACCGGCGCGTTGGTAAACAAGATGGTGTTGAACGTACCGCCCTCCGGACCGAACACGATCGAAGGCACGTCCGTGGAGACCGTCAGCGTGGCTTCCTGCTTGCAGGAGAGCACTACGGCGCACATTGCGGCAATCAGCAGAAATCTTTTCATATCGCAAAATTACCATTTTTTTCCTACCTTCGCATCATCAATTATGATGACCGCGCGTAAAATAACGTCTCTCGCCGTGGCTGCAGCCCTGCTGGGCGTGGCCGCCGCCCAGTTCTGGAGCTGCGAGAAGTACGTCCTTCCGGAGCTGGACCTGTCGCAGGACACCCTCCGCTTCAAAGCCGCCGCCGACTCCCAGATGATCCATGTCACGACCAACGTCGTGACGACCGCCCAGCCCCCGATCGCTGACCAGCGCTGGGTTTCCACGGACCCCGTGTGGTTCGACGAGACCAGCAACGTCAAGGTGAAGGTGGAGGAAAACACGGGCGCAACGCGCACCACCACCATCCCCGTCAAATCGGAAACCATCCTGAAAAACCTGATCGTCATCCAGGAGGGGAAAGAATAAAAATCCCCGGACGGGCCGGGGATGAAATCTCTTAGCGTTTGATTTCCATCGTTTCGCCGTGTTCCTTCACGACGCTACGGAGCCATGTCTCACGGTATTTCGGATGGCGCGGGCTGGCCGGAATGTTCTTGCCGGAGCCGTTGTCCTGGAAGGAGCCGTCTTCGTTCTGGTGCTTCACGTTGCCATCCATATACTTGACAAGCAGATAGTTGCTGAGGTTGTCCCAGCGATGGAACAGCTCGGCGGAGCGGTGGGCGCAGAACTCGGTGAGCATGCGTTTCGCCTGGCCGACGTTGCCGTTCTCCACCATCTTGAGCGCGCGCTGGTCGAGCTGCCACACGAGCTCGAGGTTCTCGTTCTCGTAGCGGTCGATCTCGGCCCGGATCTCGGGCTCGGCGCGGTCGTAGAACAGGTAGGCGAAATGCGCCACGCGGTTGAAGAGCCAGAAGGCCGAGGTGGGGCTGTACTCGAGCATCGAGCCGTTGCCCTCGCGGAAGCACTCCGGCACGGCTGTGACGCAGGTGTAAATGGGAGTCAGGGCACTGGTAGCCGCGTCATCGACGCCGAACCAGAGCAGGCCGCCCACTTCGTCGGGCAGCCAGCCGCGGGCCTGAGCCAGATACCAGAAGCCCGTCTGCTGCGTGGCGATGGCCCGCTCGAACATATACTGCTTGCCATCGAGCTCAAAGGTCATCGGACGCCAACGGTACGGAAGGCGGCTGATGCCGGCACCCGGCTCCTCGCTGAAATCGAGCGGCGTGCCCTCGTAGTGGTCGCGCATCGCGTTGGCCAGCGCCCTGACCGTCACCTCTTCATAGGGACGGATGTAGAGCGGCATCTTGTTGTCGGGGTTCTCACCCTTGGCGAAATCCAGATATTTGTCGGCGTCGAAATTCGCACCGCCCAGCAGGCGGAAGGCCGACCAGACGCGGGCCTCGCAGCCCCGCAGGCCGCCCCAGTCGGCGGGGCAGTAGGCGTCGCAAAAGCTGAACTGCGCATCCTCGCCCTGGAAGAAGCCTTTCTTGCGGGCGAACGAAATCACGTCGGGCGCATAGAGGCAGTTCTCCGGGTCGTTCAGCGGGAAATGGTGGATGCGGCTCTGGTTCGCGTGGGCCGAGATGCAGCCGTCCGGAATGCGGACCGCCACCCACACGGCACCCTTCTCGGCACCTTTGCCAACGATCTCAAAGATCCAGCATTCGTCCTTGTCGACGATCGAGAAGCTCTCACCCTCGGAAGGATAGCCGTAGGTCTGGACCAGCTCGTCGATGACGCGGATGGCCTCGCGGGCCGAGCGGGCACGCTGCAGCGTGACGTAGATCAGCGAGCCGTAGTCCATGATGCCGTCGGGGTTCTCAAGGCCTTCCCGGCCGCCGAAGGTGGTCTCCATGATGATCAGCTGGTGCTCGTTCATATTGCCCACCGTCTGGTAGGTATGCGGCACCTGGGCGATCTTGCCGCGGTACATGCCGCCGTCCCAGTCGTAGATGTCGAGCGTCGAGCCCTTCGGCCAGTTGGCTGCGGGGCGGAAATAGAGCTCGCCGTAGAGCTGGTGCGAGTCGGCGGCGTAGGTCACCATGCAGGAGCCGTCGGCCGAGGCGCCCTTGGTCACGATGATGTTGGTGCAGGCGTCGGCACGGACGCTGCCGAGGATCAGGAGGGCCGTCAGCGCGGCCGCGAACGATATGGATCTTCTCATAATGGTACGATTATTTCAAGGTTGAGGACACGAAGATAAAAAAAGTGGCTATCTTTGCCAAATCAAGCGACAGAATATGAAGCGGATTCTACAGGCCCTCCTCACTGCGGCCCTCTTCCTGGCCGCCGCCCCCGCCCTCCTCGCACAGGAGCAGCAGGAGCCCGACATGGATGCCATCATCCTCAAGCAGGTCGACAACCTCACCGCCGTCTACAAGCTCGACGACGTGCAGGTGTTCTTCGTCGACTCCATCCTCAACTACAACTACCACGCGATGATGGACGAGATGAACGAGGCCCGCAAGGTCGGCGCCAGCAACAACGAAACCTTCCAGGGCATCTCCGACAAGTGGATGGACGCCACAGACAAGGCCTTCGAGAAGCTTTTCACCGAAGAGCAGTGGGCCAAGTACATGAAGTCGTCCTACGGAAAGGAGAAGAAACGCCGCGACAAACGGATTGAGGAGCGCGGCGGCATCGCACCGGCCCTTACAGACCAAGGATCTGCCGCAGACCGGAAGCGTCGGTAAAGCGGTACTCCGCCTTGACCGCCGGGTTGTCCCTCCCGAACCAGTCTGCCAGCGCGAAATCGCAGCCTGCGGCATGGCCGCACTGCCAGTCGTGCATCGTATCGCCAACGAACAGCGTGGTTTCCGGCGTCGCGCCCACCGCTTTCATATAGGCCAGCATCGGGTCGGGAAAGGGTTTGTGGCGCTCGCTGTCCTCCGAGCAGATCACCTTGTTGAAGAACGCGCCCCAGCGCCGCATCGTGGGGTCATAGGAGAATTCGAAATGGGAGCGGGAAGTGACCACGCCCACACGCAGGCCCGCCTTTTTCACGTCGATCAGCAGCTCCTCCACGCCGGGGAAAGGTTTCACGAGATACATCAGTTCCTGGAAGTGCTCCTCCCATACCTCGGCGAAGTGCGCCGCGTCGTCGCAGCCCAGTTCGCGGCTCGCGCGGGCGCTCGGTGTACCGAAGTAGTCGTAGCCCTCTTCGTAAGTCATCTCCTTGCCTGTCAGTTCCTTGACGGTCTGCAGTAGCGAGAGGACGCCCGTGCGCTCGGTGTCGAGCAGGGTGCCGTCCACATCGAAAACAATGTCGGTATAGCGTTTCATCGGCGGTCGATCTTGACGAGGACGGGCAGGTGGTCGCTGTAGCCGTCGTCGAAGTTGTTTCCATAATAGCTCCGGCGCGGCGTGCCCTTGCGGAGCATGAAGTTGCGGCGGAAAATTTCGCCGTAGTGGTTCTTTCCGTCAAAGCGCACCACCCGGAAGCCCTTCAGCCCGGGCCAGGTGGGCAGCATGTTGTGCGACACGATGATGTTGTCGTACAGCACCCAGCGGTGGTTGTGGACGCTCGTACCCTGGCCGGCGTCCGACAGCATCCAGAAGGGGTTGAAGTACTCGCCTTCGGGCACGTTGAAGATGGTCTTGTGGGCCTTGAGCAACTGGGCCAGCGAGTCGTCGGAAGGGCTGTCGTTCATGTCGCCCATGATGACGACCTTGATGTCGGGATACATCCGGCGCAGCTCGGCCGCGTGGTCGCGGGCGGTCTCGGCCCCGGCCCGGCGGAAGCCGGCCGAGGAGGCGACGCCGCCGCGTCGCGACAGGAAGTGGCAGATGTAGAAGGCGAACATTTCGCCTTCAATCTCGCCCCATGCCGCAAGGATGTCGCGGCCGATGTACTCGCGGCCGCTGCGAAGATTCAGTTTCAAGGGCTCACAACCCATCAGCGTGAACTTGTCGGGACGGTAGAGCATGCCCACCTCCACGCCGCGGACATCGTTCGACTCGAAGTGCAGGCACTTGTAGTGCGCGCCCGACATCCGTTTCTGGGCCACCAGGTCCTGCAGCACCTTGAGATTCTCCACTTCCGAGACGCCCGCCACGACGGGGAACCCGTTGTGGGCCGAGGCCACCGTCGAGAAAATCTCGCTCAGGTTCGAGAGCTTTTTGAGGTACTTGTCGCGCGTCCAGCGCTTGTCGCCCATCGGGGTAAACGCATCGTCGGCGGTCTGGGAATCGTCCACGGTGTCGTAGAGATTCTCCAGATTGTAGAACATGAACGTGTAAGCCATAGGACAAATATAACGTTTTTTACGGGAAAGTCCTCGTTTTTGTCTATCTTAGCAATTTATTATGAAAAAGATCTACGAGCACGACAGGCTTTACGGTTCACTCCGCCATTTCGTGAAGTGGCAGTTCTGGGGCGCATACCGGCGCATTCGCTACGTCGGGCGGGAAAACATCCCGCAGGACGGTTCCGTCATCTTCGCCCCCAACCACTGCAACGCCCTGATGGACGCCCTGGCCGTACTGTTCCTCGACGACAGCCAGAAAGTTTTCGTCGCCCGTGCCGACATCTTCAAGAAGCCGCTTTTCAAGAAAGTCCTCACGTTCTTGAAGATCATGCCCATCAACCGGGTCCGGGACGGATTCCGCAGTGTGCTGAATACCGAACAAACCATAGAAAATTCGATCGAAGTACTCAACAATCACGTACCTTTTTGCATCTTACCGGAAGGAACGCACCGTCCGATGCACAGCCTGCTGCCGATGGGCAAGGGCATTGCCCGCATCGCCCTCGGCGCGGCAAGGGGCCTTGGCGAAGCCAAGCACCTGTACATCGTACCGGTGGGCTGCGAGTACGGCGATTACTACCGCTACCGCTCCACGCTGGTGGTGAACGTCGGCAAACCGGTGGACATCACGGAATACGTGACCGCACACCCGGAGATGACCGATCCGGAGCTGCTGGCAGGCATCCGCGACCTGACCGGTGAGGCCCTTCGCCCACAGATCGTCTGGATTCCTGACGACGAGGACTACACGGCCACCTGGGAGCTGTGCAAACTGGAAAGCGCGCCCATCTCCGAGTACCGGCCGGTGGAACGGCTGAAGGCCAACCAGGCCGCCGCCGCCCGCTTCGCGGCATTGCGGGAATCGGCCCCGGAAAAGGTCCGCAAGCTCTTTGACAAGGCATTGGCTTACCGCCAGGCCCGCCTGGAAGCGAAGGTGAGCGACCACGCCGCCCGCACCACACGCCCGCTGGGCGCTGCGCTGTGGCGCACGCTGGTCACCCTGCTGATGCTGCCCTTCGGCCTGGTAAGCTGCGCCGTCTCGCTGCCGGGATGGGTGATGGCCCAGGCCATGGCCTCCACGGCCAAGGACCGCTCGTTCCACAACTCACTTCGTTGTGGCGTCCTCATCATCATCTGGGGGCCGCTCGTGGTGCTGACCTCGATCGTGCTGTTCTGCACGGTGAAGTGGTACTGGGCGCTGGGGCTGCTGGTGCTCGCAAATCCTCTCGCGCAGCGCACCTTCCAGTGGTTCGAGGAGTTCCGGCGCCTGGCTTCCGCCTGGCGCTATGCCTTCAACCGGAGCCTCCAGCGACAGAAAGAGGAATTGATGAATGAACTTAATGGATTGAAAGAAAGTAAATTATCTATATGAAGAAAATATTGATCGGGCTCGTCCTGCTGATGACGACTCTCAATCTGGCCGGACAGGAAAAGAAGCAGAAGGAAAAAACCGGTTTTTCTTTCGGCGCTTTCCCTATCATCGCCTTTGACGCCGACAAGGGGCTCCAGCTCGGAGCCCTGGGCAACATCTACGACTTCGGGAAAAGCGGCTGGTATCCGAACCCCCGCCAGCAAGTGTACATGGAAGCCTCCTGGTTCACCAAGGGCTCGCAACTCTATGTGCTGAGCTACGACAACCGCTTCCTGATTCCGGGCATCCGCTTCTCCTTCGCTGCCCAGTTCTCGAACGAGAAGGCGTACGACTTCTACGGTTTCAACGGCTATAAGACCTTCTACGATGCCAGCCTGCCCTCCGCTTATTACAAGATGGGCCGCAAGCTTCCCTACGGCAAGATCGACTTCACCGGCCGGATCACCGACCACTTCTTCTGGAAGTTTGGATACCACTTCAAATATTTCATCCTCAACGAATTCGAGAGCGACGACCTGAAACAGGTGCCGGGAGGGAGAAGCCTCTTCGCCTGGTACAAGGACCTGGGCTTCATCGATGCCGACGAGTATAAGGGCGGCCTGACCAGCGCATGGCGCGCCGGCCTGATGTGGGACAACCGCGACGTGGAGACCGCTCCCTCGCGCGGTATCTGGACCGAAGCCTTCATCGAGTGGGCACCCAAGTGGATGGGCACCAACGTGCCGTACGGCCACTGGTACTTCGTCTGGCGCAACTACCTCCCCATCGTGGGCGACAAGCTCGTGTTCGCCTACCGCGCCAGCGTCCAGGGCTTCATCGGCAAGCCGGCCTTCTATGCGCTGCCCTTCGAGGAAGTGCTGGGTCCCGGCTATGACCGCGACGGCTTCGGCGGCTACCGCACCATCCGCGGTATGATGCGCGGACGCGTGCAGGGCAAGATGTTGTGCTATTTCAACACTGAGTTCCGCTGGCGCTTCATCGACCTGACCCTGTTCAAGCAGAATTTCTCGATCGGCGCCAACGCCTTCTTCGACGGTGCCCGCGTGCTGCAGGACTACACCGACGTGAGCGTCAGCCCCACCCTTTGGAGCGCGGCGATCGCCGAGAACAAGTTCCCCTCGCAGCTCACGCAAACCGGCAAGGAGACCTTCCACCTGACGGCCGGCGGCGGACTCCGCTTCATCCTCAACAGGAACTTCATCATCGCGGTGGACTACGGCCGCGCCTTCAACCGGCAGGACAACGGCAAGGGCGGTGCCTTCTACGTCAACACCGGCTACCTCTTCTGATAAAATCTTATTCTGGATATGAAGAAATTATCGATCGGATTCACCCTGCTGCTGGCGGCATTCCTGCTGCTGGCACCCGGTTGTACCCGTGATTACATCACGCAGATTGACGAACTCCGCGCCCGCCTGGACAAGCTCCAGACCACCTGCGACAAGATCAACCGTGACTTGCTGGAACTGCAGACGCTGATCTCCGCACTCGAGGACAAGGACATGATCACCGGGACCACCGAGATCAAGGAGGGCGGCGTGGTGACGGGCGTCAAGATCAATTTCGTCAAGCATGCCTCCGTGACCATCACCAACGGCAAGGACGGCAGCGCGCCGCTGATCTCCACCAAGTACGACAGCGACGGCAACTACTACTGGACCGTGCAGTATGGCGACGGCAACGTGGAGTGGGTGCTTGACGAGAACGGCAACAAGATGCTCTCGACGGGCGTGATCCCGTACCTGGCCATCCGCAACGGAATGTGGTGCTATACGCTTGACGGCACGACTTATGTCGAAATCGGCCCTGCCGACGGTGAGCCCGGCGACCAGCTCTTCTCCGGTTTCGACCTCAGCCACGACGACTATGTCATCATCAAGCTGGCCAGCGGCGATCAGCTGAAGATCCCTACGTATGCGGCTTATCTGGCCCTCAAGGAACAGTTCGAGAAGGTCAACAAGAACACCAACGCGCAGGCGGAAATCATCCGCGCCGCGCTCGAGAAGATCACCTACCTGAAGAGCGTCACGCCCATCATGTCGGGCAAGGATACCGTCGGCACGACGATCCTCCTGAGCAACGGACGGAAGGGCGAGATCCACGACTGGACTTCGGCCGTGACGCCCGTGATCTTCGCCAAGAAAGATACCGACGGGAAACTTTACTGGGCTTACGAATTCGGCGACCTCGGACAGCAGTGGGTGCTCGACCCCGCCGGCAACAAGATTCCCGCCTCCAGCGACCCGGCGGAAGCCCCGCTTGTGGGCGTCAGCCGCGGGGATGACGGCGAATGGTACTGGACCGTCACCTACAAAGGTACCACTGAACTGCTGCGCTTCCCGGTCGAGGGCGGCTATGCGCCCCACGCACAGGATTCGGCCGTGAACTGCGCTTTCTCGTCGGTGGTCAACACGCAGAATACGCTGGAAGTCACGCTCAAGGACGGCACGCATATCTCGCTGCCGAAGCAGTATACCGTTTCCTTCGCCTATGAAGACGGAAGCTCCTTCGTCGGCGACACGCTGACGATGAAGATGGTCTCGGGCGGCGACCGGAAACGGCTCCGCTACCAGGCCTTCGGCCCGGAGCCGAAACTCTCCACCCTCTGCGAGGGCGGCTTCGACGCCTATGCCATGACGGCCGACGGCGTCCCATACATCGAATTCCACGCACCGGCGCTGTTCCAGAACGGCGTCGGAAAGGTGATGGTCATCTTTACGTTCGGCACCGGCTCCGCACCGGTGTCCGTAATCCGGAACTTTTATTTCAAACGGGAGGACTAAGCGATGAAGAGACTTGTACTTATTCTCTCGCTGACCCTTGCCGCCCTGCTGGCAAGCAGTTGCCTCGACACCATCCAGAACGACCTCAACACCCTGGAGCACCGCATCGCCAACCTGGAGGAAAAGTGCGCGAAGATCAACGATCAGATCGACGCCCTGGGCCAGCTGGTCGAGAACCTTGAGAAATACGACTTCATCACGAAGGTGGATCCCATCCGCGAAGGCACGAAAATCACCGGCTACCGCATCTACTTCACGAACTCCGACCCCATCACGCTGATGAACGGAACGGATGCCGGAACGCCTGTGATGGGCGTCGCCAAGGACGCCGACGGCGTCTATTACTGGACCGTTCTCTACCCGGGTGAATCGCAGGCACAGTTCGTCCTCAACAACTACGGCCAGAAAATCCCGGCTTCGGCCGCTTCGCCGGAATTCAAGATTGAAAACGGCTACTGGTTCGTCACCTACGACGGCGGCGAAACCTGGCAGAATCTGGGCAAGGCGACGGCGGACGACGGCGTGACCTTCTTCAGCAACGTCGAACAGCACGAAGACTACATCCTCTTCACGCTCGTCAACGGTTCGGTGATCAAGGTTCCCACATGGACCAGCTATGAGAAGTTGACGCAGGCGTGCGACATCGCCAACAAGAACCTCGAGGCCTTCACGGCGCTGGCACAGGCCCTGCTCGACAAGGTCTACGCCAACGACATCCAGCCTATCGTGGAGGGCGGCAGCACCATCGGCTACCGGCTCTACCTCTCGAACGGAGAGTCCTACGCCTTCTATAACGGAACGGCCACCAACGCACCGGTCCTCGGTTCCGCCCGCGACCCGAAGAATCCTTCCGACGAATCGTTCTACTGGACCATCCAGTACAGCGGCCAGAGCACCTATACCTGGCTGCTCGACGACAAGGGCCAGAAGATCCGCGCCGACGCTTCGCAAGGCCTTTACGTGCACCTTACGGTCCTGCCCTACGGCAGCGAAGGCAAGTATTACTGGGCCGTCTCCTACGGCGACGGAGAGCCCGAGTTCCTGCTCTATGAGGGCGAGAAAGTCGAGGCCTCCGCAGAGGTGCCCGACGGCATCGTCACGATGGCCGTCAAGATGGAAGACAACCGCATCTTCATCCTGCTCAGCGACAAGCAGTACGTCTACGTACCCCTTGCGCCGCCGATCGAGGTGACGTTCGACGCTCCCGTCGTGGCCAATAAGATTTCGATGAACGCTTCCGAGACCGTTTCATTCGTCTGCCACGTCCCTTCGGGAACGCCGCAATACGAACTGCTTCCCATCGCACGCAACGGCTTCTACGCCGTCGCCAACCGCATCGACGACAAGAGCTGGACCATCACGGTCACTTCTCCGTCCACCTTTGCGGCGACAGCCACCAGCCAGCTGAACCTGCTCGTATCGAGCGGCACCGGCATTATCAAGACCGTCACCCTTACCATTTTGCATAAATAAGGAGAGCCTGTCATGAAAAGAACGATTATTCCCTTTATCCTTCTCGCAGTGATGCTTTCGGCATCCTGCACCAAGGCCATCCAGGAAGATATTGACGGTCTCCGCCATGAAATCAGCGAAATGGAATCCCGCATCTCGCAGTTCAACAGCTCGCTGAACTCGCTCTCAGAGCTGATTTCAGCCCTGGAAAAGAACGACCACATCAGGAGCATCCAGCCGTGGATGGGCGACAACTATGTCATCTACTTCACCAGCGGCACGATGCTGTTCCTCTACAACGGTAAATCGGGCGTGACGCCCATCGTCGGCGTCCAGTACTACGAGCTGTTGGGCAACTACTACTGGACCATCCAGATGGGGCCTGACGGAAAGGTTTCCTGGATGACCAACAGCTCCGGACAGCGCGTCCGCGCTACCGGCACCGTCCCGCAGATGAAGATCGAGGACGGCATCTGGAAATACAGTTTTGACGGCAAGAACTGGGAGACGTGCCCGTGGGGCGAGGCGGAAGGCAAGCCGGGCCAGGCTGTCTTCCAGAGCATCGACACCTCCGATCCGTACTACGTGACCTTCACGCTGGCCAACGGCACCGTGTTCAAGCTCCCGACCCAGAAGGGCTTCGACGAGCTCACCGAAATGTGCAACAACATCAACACCCAGTTCGAAACCTACACCAAGCTGGTCAACAACCTCGACGGCTCGATGTTCGTCGCCTCGGTGGCAGAATGGCAGGAGAACGGGCAGCACGTGGGCTATATCCTGACGATGGAAGACGGCAGCGTGGTGCAGATCCGCAACGGACGCGACTACAAGTTCACCACGCAGATCAGCGCCCGCCAGGACACGGACGGCAAATACTATTGGATCTACCGCACCGACCCTTCCCAGGAATACCAGTGGCTGATTTATAATGGAAAGAAGGTGCCCGTGACCCCGGACGACGTGACGCCGCATATCGGTATCACCGAGGTGGACGGCGAGCTCTACTTTACCATCAGCTATGAGGGCGGAAAGCCCGAGCTGATGCGCGACGCCAACGGCAAGCCCGTCCAGGCTTCCGGCCTGGCCGGTTTCAGCTTCTTCCAGTCGGCCGAGGTGGAAACGGGCTGCATCAAGCTGACGCTGGCCGACGGCACCGTGGTCAAGATGCCCACCCGCCGGTTGTTCACGCCTTCGCTGACGCTCAGCCAGACGGCCACCGACGTGGCAAAGGACACCTATTACGACGCGTACCTGCAGGCGACGATCGTGGATACGCTGCAGATGATGGCGCACATGGCCGACTACAATACGTACCGGACCCAGACGAACACCGACATCACGGCCGTCGCCGTGGATGGCGGCTACACGGGCACGCCCGTGCTGGTGAGCTACACTCCCGGTCCCAACCCTTCGGGCACGCAGTACACCATCGTCCTCCGCATCCCCTTCCGCACCGCCTCCGACGGCTGGGACACCACCCACAAAACCCGCATCGCCGTCTTCCTCAACTGGGGCTCCAACTCCGTGATGAAGGTCGCAACGTTCAATAATATTTAACACAAAAATAGCAGCCACATGGCTGCTATTTTTGTGGTCCTGGCAGGATTTGAACCTGCGACCCACGGATTATGAGTCCGCTGCTCTAACCGCTGAGCTACAAGACCAAATTACCGGGACTCAATTGAGCCCCGGCAATCTTTTACTTACACTTTGATTTCAACCTCAACGCCGCTGGGAAGTTCCAGTTTCATCAGTGCGTCGACCGTTTTCGGAGTCGAGCTGTAGATGTCGAGGAGACGGCGGAAAGAGTTCAATTCAAACTGCTCGCGCGCTTTCTTGTTGACGAAGGTCGAACGGTTCACCGTGAAGATCTTCTTGTCGGTCGGAAGGGGAATCGGACCGCTGACAACAGCTCCCGTAGCCTTCACCGTCTTGACGATCTTGTCGGCGGACTTGTCCACCAGCGCGTGGTCGTAAGATTTGAGTTTAATTCTGATTTTCTGGCTCATTATTGTAACTATTAAGATTAATCTTCATCGTCGAAGTGTCTGCGCGGCCCGCCGTTCTTGTCGATGATTTCCTTGGACAGGTTCGCCGGAACCTCCGCGTAGTGGGAGAATTCCATCGAGCTCGTAGCACGGCCCGAAGTCAGCGTCCTGAGCACGGTCACATAACCGAACTGTTCGGCGAGCGGAACTTTCGCTTTGACGATCCTGGCGTTGCCTTTGGAATCCATATCGACGATCTGGCCGCGGCGACGGTTGAGGTCGCCCACCACATCGCCCATATAGTCTTCGGGCGTGACGACTTCCAGCGACATGATCGGCTCCATCAGCACGGGACCGCACTTGGGCATCGCCTTGCGGAAGGCGAGCCGGGCGCAGATCTCGAACGACAGGGCGTCGGAATCCACCGGATGGAAGCTGCCGTCGAGCAGGCGGACCTTCAGCGAAGTCAGCGGATAGCCGGCAAGCATACCGTTGAGCATCGCGGCCTTGAAGCCCTTCTCGACGGAAGGAATGTATTCCTTCGGAACATTTCCACCCTTGACCTCGTCCACGAACTGGAGTCCTTCGACGCCTTCGTCGGCGGGGCCGATTTCGACCTGGATGTCGGCAAATTTGCCGCGACCGCCCGTCTGCTTCTTGAACACCTGACGGTAGACCACCGGCTTGGTGACCGCTTCCTTGTAGTTGACCTGCGGAGCACCCTGGTTGATCTCCACGCCGAATTCCCGGCGGAGACGGTCTACGATGATGTCCAGGTGAAGTTCACCCATGCCACTGATGATCGTCTGTCCTGTTTCCTGGTTGGTCTGGACAGTGAACGTAGGATCCTCTTCGGAGAGCTTGCCGAGGGCAATGCCCAGCTTGTCGAGATCCTGCTGCGTCTTCGGCTCGACCGCGATGCCGATCACAGGATCGGGGAACGTGATCGATTCGAGTACGATCGGATGGGTGTCTTCACAGACGGTGTCGCCCGTACGCAGCTCCTTGAATCCGACGGCGGCGCAAATATCGCCGGCCTCGACGAAGTCGATCGGATTCTGTTTGTTGGAGTGCATCTGGTAGAGTCGGACAACGCGTTCTTTTTTGCCCGAACGGGTGTTGAGCACCTGGGCGCCTGCATTCAGGCGACCCGAGTATGCCCGGATAAATGCCAAACGGCCAACGAACGGATCCGTGGCGATCTTGAAGACCAGGCCGCAGAACGGATCGCTGGCAACGGGTTTGCGTTCCACCTGCTTGTCGGTGCGGGGATCGGTGCCGGTGACACTGCCCTTGTCCAGCGGAGAAGGGAGATAGCGCATCACGGCGTCCAGCAGGAACTGGACCCCCTTGTTCTTGAAGGAAGAACCGCAGCATGTAGGGACGACCGCCATGTCGATGGTCGCCTTGCGGAGCGCTTCCACGATCTCCTCTTCCGAGATGGAGTCGGGATCGTCGAAGAACTTCTCGAGGATCACGTCGTTGTACTCGGCGACCGACTCGATGAGCTTGCCCCGCCATTCCTCAACCTCTGCTTCCATATCGGCCGGCACAGGCTTCTCCACGTAGTTCACCAGGTCTTTGCTGGTACCGTCGTAGTAGTAGGCCTTCTTGCCGATCAGGTCCACGATGCCTTCGAAGTTGTCTTCGGCACCGATGGGGAGGCAGATGGGAATGGAACGCGCACCCAGTTTTTCGTGAATCTCTTCGACCACGGCAAGGAAGTCGGCGCCCGTACGGTCCATCTTGTTGACGTAGGCGATTTTGGGGACATGATATTTGTCCGCCTGACGCCACACCGTCTCCGACTGGGGCTGCACGCGGCCTACGGCACAGAAAGTGGCGATCGTCCCGTCCAAGACGCGGAGCGAACGCTCGACCTCGACCGTGAAGTCCACGTGACCGGGCGTGTCGATGAGGTTGATCTGGTATTGCTCACCGTTATAATGCCAGAAGGCGGTCGTAGCAGCGGAGGTGATGGTAATACCACGCTCCTGCTCCTGGACCATCCAGTCCATCGTTGCGGCACCCTCGTGAACTTCCCCTATCTTGTGGGTCTTGCCCGTATAGTAGAGGATG
>JAEEGL012736623.1_pt1 | contig 25177 bp, 8 predicted proteins | sample 9134231 | NCBI WGS metagenome assembly JAEEGL01 (sample SAMN16246548, study PRJNA631951) | gut metagenome | biome: gut microbiome; feature: rumen; material: fiber-attached | host: Bos | place: Iran: Karaj | collected 2018-10 | reverse complement strand
TTGAATAAGAGTAGAGATTTTAGTTGATTCTTCTAATCTATCAAAAACATCTGCACTAGCTCCACTTACAGCATCGCCACTATTAATTGCACTACTTTTAATTATACTTAATAATGAAATCCCATTTTTACCGCTTATTGAAGGAACACTCTGCCAATTATATGTCACAAGTGGGTTGTCATTTATCAATATATTTGTAACACTTGACGGTAAATAAATTAAAATTGTAAGATTTGCGTTTTGTGCATATCCGAATGCATTATATGTATTATTATTCCATACAATATTATTGCTATTCACATTGCCACTATAATTCGGTGTTAGTCCACTTGAAGTGCCTAAACGAATACCTCTCAAATCGGGTCTTGTAATACCACTATTTAATCTAAACCCGCCAAATTCATTATATCCACCTACCGTGCCATAATTACTATTTGTATCTATTAAAAAAGCGTCAGTGCCTTCAGATTTTAATGTTAAGATTGTGTAACCACTATATCCATTTATAACTGTTGGTAGTAATATAAAACCATTGTTATTGGCATTTTGATTTATAGCCATTGTTAAACAATCATTTCCACTTATTTCTCTTGTTGACCAAGTGCCTGTCAATTGCATTATAGGATAGTTACTTGATAAGTCAACAAATTCTATTGCATTAGCCAACTATTACACCACCTTTCTAACGATAAAATTACTCTTTTATCTACCAACTGTTCCACCGCCACCATAACCATTTTGTCCACCTACAACTATATATAAAACATCTCCACGATTAAGTCTTACTTGTCCAGTAGAATAAGCTCCAAAACCGCCATGAGTTGTAGTTGTGTTATTGTGCGCGGACCCGCCTTGCGCGCCCCATGTCTCAAGTTGATAGATGCCTGTTGTTGGAACTACAAAAGTTTGTATAGTTCCTGTAAAGTTAAATTCAATATATTTTGATAAATCTTCTATAATATATATATTAGTGTTAGTTAAAGCATTATTATAATAATCAAAACCTTCTACATCTTGCATTTTTGTCCATTCTAAAGGAGTTGTTGATCCATAAATGTTGCCATAACTATCACTATAATTAATAAGAGCATTCAACACCGCTCTTTGATTGTATACATAAATATTAAGTTTATTACTATAATTTCTACCATAAAACATATTGGTAGAATTCATTACATCAGCTTGTGATGCTTTATTATATAACCAATAAAAAGTTCCATATAAATTAGGACAATTATAATAAGCATTAGTTGTAATAAAGGCATTATTACAATTAGAAGGTTTCCCATTTAATAAATAACAATTATAAAATGTATTTAATAAAGATTTTGTTCTATCAGCATCAAAGGGGATACCTGTAAGATTTACACAATTATAAAAGGCATCCCCCATCATTACTGCATTTGTGCTTATTATATTAAAATTAATTAAATTTTGACAATTATAATAAGAACCAATTAAATTATTTACAGATTTTCCTATAGCATAATTACCCGATAAATTACTATCATTAAAATATGCTCCATACATTGATTTAACTTTATTTCCACAAAGTGGAGATCCTTGAAGTTTAAAACAATTCATATAAGATGTATGCATATTATTAACATAAGTATATTTAAAATAGCTAGATCTTAAAAAATCAGTATGTTTAAGTGCGGTCATCCCTCTAGCAAGCCCTGAAATATTATCATTCATATATATATTTTCATATTCATTTTCCGGTATTAAGAAATAATTAAAACCATTATTTGTTAAATATATATTAACAGTGCTTGAAGTTGATAATTCAGCAATATAATTTATAGGAACAGACATTTCTGTATTTAAACGGATATTTACTGCTCCTAAATAATTATAAAAATTATATTTTTGTAAGGTAATATCTGCCATAAGTATCTCCTTTTATTTCTTATTTAGATTGCGAATATTAGCATTTTATAAGCACTCCAATAATCTGCACTACTACTAGATTCACTATAGCTCCGACTATATTCTGGATAGCCATCTAGACCAGATCTAAGAGTACATTGATAAGGTAAACATAAAAATCCATCTGCGCCTGTATCAGGTCCATGATTATTAGAGTTATTATTTTTCCAATCCCATAAATGCTCTAATTTTGCTATATCTTTTTTATATAAATTATCCATATTATTAAAATATTTCAAAGTACGACCTGCCATAAAATATATATTACATACATATTCTAACGGCATAGGTATTAAACTTCGGGATTGATTATAAATAAAATCGTTTCTAAAATATACTTGCTTTTTTATAGTGTTAAAAATATCATTTAATGTACTATTATCAAAAAAATTTTGAAAGGTCATAATAGTTTCTGCATCTGAAACTGATGTAGTCCAAAAAGAACTATTATCCGCTAATCGCCAATAAGTTTGACCATAATCACCAAGATACTGATTTTTTGAATAATCAAAATAAGTCGATGTCTTTGTATATAAATTAAGACAACTTTTCCAACTTATTGAATTAGAATAAGTAAAGCTTCCTTCAATAGATAATCCTATGCTATAAGCAGCATACTGATGACCATTAATTGGAGTTACAAGAGATTCATGATTCATATCTAGAATAGTTAATACTATATTATTTGAAACAATATATTGACTACCATGTTCATACATTAAATTTTGATGAGGAATAACTTTTTTGTCTCCTATTTTCCATGGAATATCATCTAATGTAATTTCATTATTATAGTATGCTGTTAAAATTGTCTGTATTTCTTCTAGAGTAGCATCATTCCAACTTGGGTATTGAGAAGGTTCAGGCTGGTTTAATTCATTCTCTATTAAAATTAAGCGTCTATTTATATCTTGAAGGAGAGCATTCTCTCCTTCAAGATCTTTAATTCTTTGTATAGCATCAGATAAAGTCATTTGGCTTTCTTTATTATATATTTGAGAACTATCTAATAAAAAAATCTTATCTTTTTGTCCTATCTGTTGAATTGTTTTTTGTTCCATTTTTAACCTCCTTATACTAAATCATCAAGATATAAATATACATTCATTGTTTCATTATAATATTGATAATCTTCACCAGCTGCCGCGGGAGTCCATACAAAGTTAGCTGGATCTGATGAACCATATAATGCTTGTAAATTAGCATTTACATTATTTCGAATATGCACATTACATCTATGCTCATTATTATAATAAGTTAAAATTGTTGAACCATAATTATTTGCATATATGTATATATTATTATCTTCTATTGGACAGCTAGTAAATGTATAATTCAAATATTCTACATTAATTATAGATTCATTTAAAGTTTTTAAATTAGAACATATAAAGAAAGTACCATCTAAAATTGCATTATGATTTAACTCTTCTAATCCTCTAATTTCTGATATATGGTTGCAACTAAAATAAGTATTTGTATAATTTACTACATTTGGTTTAATTAAAGCATATTGTAAATTATAGCAAAAGCCAAAAGTATTATGCATTCCAATTACATTATCACCAATATTAATGTTTGATAAATTATAGCAATATTGGTATGTATAATTCATATATTGAGTATGTTCACCACAAATACCATATTGTAAATTATAACAATGGGCAAAACATAATGATTCATTACCATCTGAATAGATAGGTTCTGCTAATACAAAACTAAAAGTAAATCCAGTTTGACGATTTATCATAGTCTCTGCTGATTCATAATTATTTAGCTTGGTGCCATTATATACGATTTTGCGCAAACTCCATGTTGAGTTACCAAAGCTATAAGCTAATGAAGTTAAATTAGGATTTAAATAAATAGTTTCAATACTTGGACAATTAGTAAAACTTTCTTGTATTTTTAAAACTCTAGATGCATCAATAACTCTTAAATTGTTACAGTAATTAAAACTATAATTCATAGAACCATTATCATAACTTGGATAAGGTAATTTTAATGCAGGTAAATTTAAACATCCATTTCCCATGCTATATACATTTCCTTTATTATATAATAATTCTAAAACAATTAAGTTGTTACAATTATTAAAACATCCATAAGTATAGCCATCACCAGGCATAAAACTATAAAGTAATCGTATTGCATTTTGATACATATATTCCCAACTAGTATATTGAGCGTTTACTTTACTTGGAATACCACCAAAACTTACATTGCTATGCATATTATACATATTATATCCTCCAACGTTTCCATCGGGGGCTGCACCTATAATTAAATTTGTCATCCATACTTGACTACTATTATATCCACTTCCAGAACCATTCATTTCATACATATCTATTGCAACTACATTTTGACACCCTGTAACGTAAGGCCAGTCATATGAAGTATAAAAGAAATTTTTTAAGCTTGGTAAATAAACTAACTTATTATAAGTTACACCATAAAAATAATTATTATATTTACTATAATAGTTATATGAAGCATTGTTTTCAACTTTAATAAAACGCATATATTCAACATTATGTCCTGCTAAGAAAGGCATTCCGCCACTGTAATAATTCATATTAAATTCTATTTCTAATCTTGTTAAATTTGGTAAAGACCAATAAAAACCTCCATTAACATATTTAGAAAATCTTAAATAATTAATATAACTACTACTACAAGACTGATTTAAATTAACTTCAAGATAATTATTGCCACCATTTATATCATTAATATTTAAATTGAAATGTCTTATATTTGAACAGCCACTAGCAAAGAAATTTAGATACCAATAATGATGTGTATTATTAGCATTATTTAAAAGTATATCAATGTCAATATCTACAAGATTATTACAATTAGCTGCTGTATAAAAACAATTTTTACCTGAAGTCGTATGATCTCCAACTTCTGAATATAATCTTAATGCTTTTAAATATTGGCAATTATTATACATAAATAATAAATTATAAAAATTGGTAATATCAAAATAAACATTTCCTGATATATTGGAATTTTCAAACATTTGAAAACCAATCGCATAACTATTAGAAGGATAAGAATTTATTATAATATTTGTGCTAGGTGGAAAATAAGCATTTTTAAAGTAAAAACTTAAATTATTATAATTAATATTATAACCAAAATCAAATATAATATCATTACAATTTACAACATTAAAATTATTAGCATATAAAAAGTAATTTTTAGTTGGTGCTAAATTTACTATATTATTACTAAGTTTACCATCTAATGTTGCTTGATTGAAAGTATATCCAGTTATTTGAACATTTGCAGGTTGATTGTTAATAAAATTGAATACATCTTGTAATCCATTTTGAGTAAGTGTTGTGTTATATAAATATAATGTAGAATTAGAACAATATTGATTTAAATTACTATTATTATAAATTAAAAAAGAATTAATATCATTTGTTGAATCATAATTATAATATAAATAAACATTATTATTAAGCTGTCTAATCATATTATAACCCTCAGGAATAGTTGTATATACATATGGTTCAAATCTATCTATACTAGCACTTAAATCTTTCATAGAAGAAAGCCATAAATAATAAAATTCCTTATGTTTTATATGATTAGCTAAATTATTAATAACATAAATATTAGATTCTGCACAATATCTACCATTATTATTTGACAATGCAACATAATTTTGATTATTTAATACAGTATCCATATAACTATCTTTAATAACATAAATATAAGTAGGTAAAGAATTATCTACAACGGTAATATTATAAGCAATTTGACAATCTGTATTTAAATCAATAATAGACCCGTTTCCTATTCTATTATTTAATCGTACTGCAAAATCACTTAAATCATTTAAATATCCATTAGGCTTAAAAACAATATCTCGTATCACAGAATATTGTGGATAACTTGTTGACATACAATGAAAACTTTGAACATAATTACCACCATAATATTCTATACCATAACTATCATCACTTAAAAAATTTATAAGGTTTACATCATTATTAATAATAATTTTAACAGGGGTCTGAGCACTAATATCAATATTATTATTAGTATTACGAATTTCAATATAACTTGTTTCATAATTATATGATATATAAATACCACTAGAACCATCATTAAAGTAATGATTGCCTTGATATAAATTATTTAAATTCATTTTTAAAGTATAATTAGTTAGTCGATTTTCCCAATCTACACCAGATATTAAACAATAATCATATGTATTAACTTTAGAGTCTCCAATTAATTGCATAGAAAAAGTACTAGAATTAATTAAGGTATTATTATAATTATACCAATTAAGACCAAAATGAACCACATCAATATAACTATTATTTGCAATAATGTTTTTTGCTATTATTGATGTAGGCATATTATTAATATTAGAATTATAATAATATAAATTTGCAATCGGTGTACTAGCACTTTGATAAAAACAAATACCAGGAGTCTCTATAAAACCATTCCAATAAAAGTTAGCAAAACAAGATGGTTGAAAATCATCTAAAATAATTGTTGTATTGCTATTTAAATAAAATTTAAAAGCAACTCCTTGACTAACCCTAGCATTTGCATAATAATTCCAATAATTATTATTTGCTCTTCCATAATAATTAAAATTATATAAGGAAAAATTTTTACCGATTAAATTATGAATTATTATCTTTTTAGCATATATACCAAATTTCATTAAAGAAGAATAACGTGGTGCACTATAAGAAAAAGCACGATATTCTTCTACATTAGTTTCATTATTTTTTGTAATAAAAAATTTATTTGGATAAATTTCTAATAAATTATCATAGTAATATAAACTTTTTAATTCAAAATTATTTACCATAATATTTACATAGTCCATAGCTACTAAAGCATTATATGTATTATTATTAAAAACATTATTTAAATTATAAGAATATGATATAGGATTTTTAATTAAATAAAAATTATTATTTAGAGAATAATTTTGAGGTTTATTATCTTCTGAAATAATTAATGTATCAGAATAATAATTTAAACAATTAATAGGCATATTTAATAAAAATTTAATATTGGTTGTAAAATCATAAAAACTAATGCTATAATTCATTATATTACCCCAGCTCCTTTGTATAATACCAGGTAAATTTAAAGAATTATTTCTATTGTAATTATAATTTAAATAGTCATTAATATAATTTTGAGCATTAACTTGAAAAGCAAGTGTCCCTGAAAACTCTATACCATTCATATTAAAATTATTAAGAATATTAGTATTATAATCTGTAACACTTCCTAAGTTAATATAAATAAGATTTGAAGTCAATGTATTAATATTAAAATTATTATTAAGTAATTGACATCCTTGAAACATATAATTAGCACTTGAAACTTTTGAAAAATCTATTTGATTATATGCTAAGTAAGAAATATCTATAGATCCATTTACAAATAAATTATCAGAATTTTGAGGTAATTGAAGGACACAATTTGAATCATCTCCATATATTACTGAACCAATTTGGAATAAATTTACGCCAGGTATTATTCTATACCTATTATCTACATTATAAGAATATGAAGATCTACCATATCCAGTCGCAGTAAAAGGTATTTCATATCCATTTACTAAAAATAATCCTTTTATTTGGTTAGATAAAATATGCTTAATTTTCATATTATCTTTTTGACTATAATAAATATAAGGCGAATCGATATTAAAATTATCTATATTATTAGTAAAATATATTAAATTATTAATATGTAATTCTTCATTATTTGTAATATAAAAATCATTATTATTTAAAATACTAAATGGTTTATTTTTTAATGCATTCCAAGTACCACCAAAATCATCTGGCTTTTCTTCAATTAAGTTCCAATTTGTGGGAAATAAATTAGGTTTATTTTTTACGTCTTCCCAAGAGCTTGTAAAATCATTTGGCTTATTTAAAATATTATCCCATTCCGCAGGGTATGTTCTAGGCTTATAACCAATATCATTCCAATTACAAGGATAGCTTTCTGGTTTATCTGCAATACGAGTCCAACTTGAATTAAAAACTTGAGGTTTATTATTAATATCATTCCATTCCATTGATAAAGAGCCATTTAATCGTAATTGACCTTCAATAACCCTAAAATCTGATCCAACACTAATAAAAGGTTTATTTTTAACTTGTGACCATTCACTAACTGTGTTGTTTTTTAAATCTTCCAATGCCTGAATTAAATTATAACCATTTGATTCATTAATATAAACCGCTCTACCAACAGTATTAGGATAAACAACAATATTTTGTCCATCTATTTGCATTATTAGATTATTAACTATTGCCATTTAATTATTTTACCTCCTTCTTTAAATTTTTTCTAAACAACGAGTACAAGATAATGACATTGTTCCAGATACTTCAAGATTACAACTAATTGAATTTACCATATAATCTCCATAAATTCCTGTTTTAGTATCTTGAATTGTTACTCTTATACCCGGTTGTAAATGATACATAGGTATAATAGAAATAGCCACAGTCTCATTATAACTTGTATATTGATATAATAAATCTTTTATCATATTATATGCGGAATTAGCTGTACCACCAGTGACCATGTTATTATATATTGATGTATCAATTAAGCAAGCTTTTTGTCCTCTATCTATACATTCTTGCCATTTAGTATGAGTATCTGGTTGCCCATTTTCAATTAAAATACAATCAATAATATCATTTTCAAATATACAATTTATATTCTTATCATCAACAACCATACTACGTCTACCTATATTATATACAGATAATTGACCAATAGATGAATCAGTATCTATAAAGTCTAAATAAAAGTCTAAATTCTTTTTATCAGTTAGCCATTCTCCATTCTCAATATCATACATCTTAGGCCACTCATTATATAATTCAGAATAATAATAATTAGATTCAGTTCCAATAGGTTCCGCAACTACACCTTGAAGATATAATATCGTTCTCCAATCTGTTGGAATAATATTCTTTTCTTCATATAAAGGATGATCCAATTTATCAAAACAATCTGCATTAGACATATTGCCTGTCTTTTCTCTAGCACATAAATAAGTTTCACCATTGTATGAATAATACCATCCAACAACACCATTTGAAGGAAATCCAGTTATTTGCAATGGAGATTGAATAAAAGCCATATGACCACTTGAATCACTATCATTTATAGTTCGTTTATCTAATGTCCATATATAAATATCATGTGGGCTTTCTGTATTTTTATATATATATCCCTCCACGCCTGACGCAGGAGCTTGTACAATTCCATCAATTACTGTTATATTTTGAGGTACTTTAGCTCGTTTTATTCCATTTTTATCATAATAAATATATACATCATATGGAGTTCCATCTACTTCAGGCTTTTTATCAATAGCCAAATGAAATCTAATTGGAAAATTCTGTCCAGTCGCGGTCTTCCGCATACCCCAAACCATATAATCATTTTTAATATTATTATAATGAGGATTATTTGAGAATGTTTTAATTAACTTACTATCAGAAAAATCATATTCTGATGCACCTTTTGTTAAATCAATTAAATAATCACTATTTTTTGTTCTTCCTAATTCAACAGTAGATTGAGAAGTATTAAGATTATTTTTTATTTCTTGAAATATAAAATTCCCATTAATATCATAAAAATATTCAAAATTACCTAAAATACTTACTATTTTATCTAATACTGTACATACTGTATCACCAGCAACAGATGTTAATTGACCAGGATAAGTGAAATCAGTATATATAAAACCTATATCATCACCTTGCTCAAATATTTTAGTAGGAGTTCCTTCTGCAATTAAAGAATATCTATATGAACCACCATTATCATAAAAATATAATGGCTGCTGTGCATTCCACATCATTACTTGTTTTACTTTTGTATCTAAATCACTTATAATAATTTTACCTAATTGTTCATCTCCATAGTGATTTACTATTTCTCGAATTAGTTGAACTAAAGTAATTCTTTTAGTTATTTCAATACCATTGCCATCAATAGTATCATATTCAGAAAGAGTTGCGGCAGCCGGTATCGTGCCGCCGCACTCTCCATTTAATAAGCACATTTTATCTTTTAAGTTAACAGATATGGTAATATTTTCTTTACCTCTATTAATCTGAGCTTCGGTAATAATATACAAACCTAAAGGATACCAGATAATTGGATATTGTTGATATTTAAAAGTAGAATTTGTTAATCCTACTTCTATTGAACATTTTTTGTTTATAGAAATAAGATTTGAAGTATTTGTAATATTCCCATCATCTTCTGCAATCATTGAGAACTGAGCTGTACGACGCATACTTGATTTACCATTAAAATTAAAGCTACCATTTTTTACTCTGCCTTGGATTTCTTTAATTTTCTTTTCTGTCGCAAAATCAAGTAATGTAATCTTTACCCACTGTTCTTTGACAGGTAATTCATCCATTTCTCTTAAAAAAGCTGAATCATTTAAATAATTATATTTCATACTACACCTCCAAAATAATTAATTGGAGTAATAATATTATATTTCTCATAGTTATCAATATTACATTCAGCTATTTCTATAGCGGTAGCTTGAAAACTATAAATTGATCTACCTAATCCTTTTTCAGGATTTAGATTAACATCCATCAACCTAACCATTATATTACCTTCTGGCGTAGATTTAAATAATTTAATCTTACCATCATTAAGATATTGAAATACTTTATCTCTATATTTCTTTTCATAGACTATATCAGTATAATAATCATCAGGCCTATTATCTTTCATAGCATAATTTTGATAATACTGATATTTATCTCCATAAAATGCTTTTTTATTACGTTCATAATCATTATCTAAAAATCTATGAGTTTCAGGATTCCAAGTCTCTCCCGCCTCTAAGTCAACTAAAGTTGAAATTAATCCAGATATATTAAATTTTCTATAATGAACATTTCCATTTCTCATAACAAAAGGGAACTGTGAACCAATAGTCTCTGTTGAATTTTCAGAAACGATAGGCTTTATAGAAGAAATATCTGCATTGAATTTAATTTTTAGCTGAATATCTTTAGTTATTAAATATATATATTCTGGCGCGAACAGCTTAGGATCCGCAAGAATTTGTTGCCCTGGATGATCCGGGTCATCTTTCATTTCATAAATTGCCTTACCACGACCTCCTAAAACACTTCTTTTTTGAATAGCATATCTATATAATACGCCAGCTTCTGCAGTATAGTCAAGATAAACATAATTGATATCTTGATAATCTAAAAGATTTTCTGTATGTATATCCTCCCAATATGTAAAATTATCCTTATCAGATGCTCGAAGTATTGTAATATAGTCACTAATATTTCCACCAACAGTTGTATTTAATAATTGTAATTGATTTTGATATATAGTGTAAGCATCATATAATGACTGATTATAATCTACATATAATTGACTTTCATCTAGTCTTGTTGTTAACCAAACTGCCATATAAGCATTTTCTTCATCAGGTAAAACATACATTCTTGCATTTAAATCATCATAACTATTTAATTCTATTTTTAAAGGATAAGAAATTGAATCACTATATCCATTAATAGTTTCATATGTTAATAATAGAATATAATTTAAAGTATTTTGTAAATTATAAGGTAATGAATAATAAATTTGATTAGGATTTTCGCTATCTACAAAAATATTTTGAGAATTATAAACTTCTAATCCATTTTGATATAATATTATATTATAATGATCTAAAACTTCTTGTTCCATAATATCATTAAAATACATTTTTCCTTGTAATCCAATAAAAGCATTTGGAATAAAATTATTATTAGAAGTATCTAATTCATCAATTACTATTTGTCCATCTTTTGTTATAGTAGTTTTTAAAGATATATGTGGTTGAGCTATTGGTCTAATTATACATATTCTTGACCATTCTGAAAGTTTATCTAGATTTTCTACATTCCATGCATAAAGTGAATTAGGAGCTTCATCCCAAGTAGTTGCTTCAATAGAAGCTAATCTAATTTGAACTTTATAATATTGATTATTATAAAACCCATTTTGATTATTAATTAATTCTGGATCTTGTAAATCATAAGGACTAATTTCTATGTAATATTTATCATCACCTTGACGATTAACATCTATACTAAATCCTGTTTGAGCTTGCGGATTACTATTATAAGTAAGCATTTTAATTCCAAGAGGATAAGCACTCTTATTTAAAATTGATAAATTTGTATTTTGAGATACGCAAGTTACTTGAGCATATTTAATTTCATCTATATTATTAAAATTTGAAATCGAAAAGTATATTTTAGCTTTTTCAGTCTGCTTAAAGGCAGGCATCCAAGAGCTAGTAATTGGTGGATATAAAATAATTGTTGCTTCTGCCATACCTTTTATCTCCTTTCTCTCTTACTGTGGCGCGCGAGGTAGCGCCCGCAGTTGTTCCATTAAACTCTCTACATAGGAATTACCATTTTCTTCTACGTAATGAGCATATCTTCTTTCTAAGCAATCCATAGAATAATCATCAATCCATTTTTGTGTATAACAAAAATAATGATGTTTTTCTACTATTGCCGATTTAATATCATCTTTATCTGAGTTAATTAAAATATTTAATTGATTATTGAATTTTTCTATATATTCATTTATATTATTTAAAGCTTTATCATATTGTTCAAGTTTTTTATCTATCACTTTATTTCTTTCTTGCTCAGAAATAATTTCATCAGTATTCTTTTTTAGTTTACTTTTAAACCAATCTTTTAATTCAATCGCTTGTTTTATTCCTAAACTAAAGATAATAACAAAGATGAGTATTTCTCCAATACTATATTTAGAAAGCAAATCAAGCATCTAATATACCTCCTTTACTTAATTCTCTATAAAGATATCAAAAGTAGCTAAAGTAAATAAAAGTATTTTGTCCAATAAAAAAAGAGGAGTACATTTTGTACTCCTCTAATTCATTATTCCACAGTTCCTTCAACTGCTTCAGCGGGCGCCTGCTCCTCGGCGGGAGTAGCCTCTGCCTGATTTTGTTTAGACTCTAACCACTGATTATAAGCATCAGCAACATCTCTTAGAACATCTTTAACTACATAATAAAGAGTTCCAATCGGTATAGTTTTACCATAATGATTAACAACTGTTAATAGATCATTTTTTAAAGCTTCAAGTTCCATATTTTTTCTCCTTTAACTCATTTATTTGTTTTTGAAGATCTTGCACGGTTAATACCAATGCCGCAACAAAATCATCATAATTTAATCCATAGCCATAATCAACTGTTTTTCCATACATATTGATTGGTTTCTTTTTTAATCCACCGAAGTCTTCATTATTAAGTCCGGCATTATTTAAATTAACTTCAACATCTTGTGCAATAAAACCAGTTCTATATTCTTTCTCACCAGTTTTCTTATAATGATATTTTTTAGGCTTCAAATTCATTATAAAATCTATATATCGTGAATCTAAGTCTTCTATATCATCTTTTTCTCGTTTATCTGAAACTTGTATGGTATCATATGTTACTACATGACGCCATGCCGCGATACCGTCTCCTTCTTCATAATAAGAGCCAAGTGAAACAAGCCTATCTAGATATGGTCTTAAATTACCAAATTCTGATACATAAACAGCACCACCTAAATCTCCTCCAGTAGCATCTGCCGCATTACCAGCATCTAGAACCTCATTACCATTAATATATACTTTATAATCTTTACCATAATAAGGGTCTTCTTCTGTCTCTGTTTCTCTTGTAGGATCATTAGCTAAATAAGCATTGATACCAATACCTGGTGTACCTTTTTTACCACCAGCTTTCGATGACATATATAACCAACCATATTTAGTTTCAAGTTTCATATAACCATATGAATCATCTATAACTGGATCAGGATAATATTGATGTTGTCCTCCATCTTTTTCATGTGGTTTTGTAACACGAATATTTAATCCATGTCCTGCATTTATATTGGCATTATAAGCTGCTTTTATATTAACACTAGCATTTGCTGTATCCTCTCCAGTTTGTATAGGTACTCCTCCAGATGGTTGAATACCGCTCTCTAAATATAATGCGTTACCACTTTTTAAAGCTACGTTCCAACCTTTACTAGTTTCATCTGTGCCTTGTTTCATGAATAAATAAGATTTAGTTCCATGACATTGAAGAATAATACCGTCTTGTCCAAATTCAGCTAGTGAATTAGATGGTCGAGTCATTAATGCAGCTTCTGGGTTTACGCTAGAATCATATATCACAACCTTTTTATTAAATTCGCTTGGAGGATTTTGGGCATATGCACCAATATTAGATGTAGCTGTATCAAGAATCAATCCATATTCATTTAATTCATAATAAATAAAATTAGAATTATTCTTTTTTAATTGCATTTTAATGCCAATAATAGTTCCATCTGGAGATAATTCAAAATTACCGCTACCAAATTTAATAGATGGGGTCGTTAAATCAATCAACATACCAGTTCCATATACTTCACTATAATTACCACCGTATATTTTAGCTGTTTGATCAGATGGATCAATAATAATTTTACCTCTCTGATCAGCACCAAATTCAGCAATACCAGTATAAGCATCAATCCATACAGTTCTACGACCTTTGCCATAAGCCATAAAACCTAATTTATCATTTGAATTAGGTATTTCAACCTTGCCTAATAATACACCACTAAAACTATTATCATTTTCTTTAATGCCCGCACCCATCTGTGGTGCGTATATATAGCCAGCATCTTCATCAATTTTAATGCTAGTACCATCCCATGCATTTAAAGAAGCTAATCCATATCTATTAATTATAAAAACAATCGGTGCATAAATATCAAAATCTTCATGAGTATATAATACTGCATTACTTACATCTAATCCTTCATAATCATCTGTTGGAATAATATGATAATAATTTGGACTCTGTGGCGTTGTAGTATTGTCATATATAATATTAGAACCTATTAAAACAGTAGATGTATTAGGTTTATAATTTTCAGTTACATCTTCTTTATTGACATTAAATATTTTAAAGTCAAAAGGATATAATTCATTATATAATGGATTTTCTCCATCTGCATTATATATTACTTGAGTAAAACCAGCAAAAATACCATCTTTTTCATATAAACCGATATTATATGAATTTAATCCTATATTTTTGATTTTAGTAACACCGATAGGTAAAAAGCTATAAAGAACTTTCCCTTCTACTGTATTAATGTCAACTGTTACCTTTAAAAGATTATTAAAATTTTCGGGAATTTCTATTGGAAAATGATTATAAACAAAAGTATTATTATTTTCAATAGTAAATAAAGAATATTCATTAGATCCGCAAATTTCCCATTTTATATTAAAATGAATATCATGACTTGTGCCACTTGCATAATTTGAATATAATAGCTCTGAATTTCTATATATTAATACTTTAAAAGGAAACTCATCAGTATTATAAGTAAAATTAAAACTCCAATTTTCATCTGCTTTTTCAGTTATCCAAACTCTAGATAAATTAAAATCTGAAGTTGCATTTGGAACTATACGACAACTATATTTTGTACCATTTGTTCCTAATTCTCCTTCTTTAATAAAACTAAAATTTGTTTTATCAATATAAACATTACCATTAAATTCAACTGTTAATTTTATTTGGTTATAAAGTGCATTATAATTAAAATTAGTTAATATATCAAAAGGTAAATTATATATATTCTCATAAACTATATATTCTAATCCTGTTGTTGGATCTATATAATTATAAGGATTACACTCTGGGATACTTGGTGCAATTAACATAGAGTTATATTTTGGAAAATACCATTTAATATTGGTAGAGCGCAAAACTTCTTCACTTGTTAATTGATTACCTTGACTATCATAAAATTCAACCTCTAATGGTTGTAAATATTGCGGAGAATCTTTTTCAATACTAATAGGAGATCTACCTTCTTCATCATATTTAAATAACTGGTCTCCATTTGTTATATTTAAATAATAAGTGCCCGCAGTTGTAATATCAGAATTTGTTAAAACAGCTGTACAAGTTCCTATAAAACTATTATCTGAATAAACAGTACAAAAATATTTTGTAAATCCTATAATTGAAATCGCTTCTATTATATCTGAAGTAGATCTATCTCCAAACTCAGAATTAAACACTCCTTCACTATTTAAACTTCCCCAATAATAATGGACATCACTTGAAGGAGTTATTTGTCCCCAATCTATATGACATGATAAAACTGTATCTCCTTGATCTTGAAAGAATCTAAATCCGTTTGTAGAATTAATAGTTATATCATATTGAGCTGCTTTATTTTGAATAACAATTTCTCTTTCCATTATTATATTATCATAAATTGCAACACATTTATAATAATTCTTTTTAGCAATTACATCATTAGGAGATAATGATAATTCATTAGTAGCGGAATTCCATAATCGTTTGCCACTTTCTATAGTTGAAGAGTTTAAACATGCCCAACCATTTGTATTAACCCCAGATAATGGACAATAATATTGTTCAAAATCTGAGCCACCATAAATTCTAGCATCCTGTCTAAACCAATAATATTTTATATCATTATCTTCAGATACTATTCCATTCATTCTAACTTTCGCTATTAATTTAATGAGACTAGGGATAATAGTTTCATCTTCATTTAAATAAAAAACAGAGCCAGAAGGAGTAATAATAGATAAGTATCCATCTGTCATTTCCATTTCACTTAATTTATACAATGCTACTAATTGGATATTGCGAATTGTTATATCTGCAGGATGTCCTGATTGCTGATAATAATTATCAACAAAAGCTTCAATTTTTACAATCTCTCCAAAATTATTAATTTCTTCATTATTATCTAAAGTTGTTTCAATAAGAAAAGGTTTCTTTATATTATTTTGAGTAGAATAATTAATAAAATGATTTGGATCTCCTTCCATCTCATCTGATAAAAAATAGTACTCTTTAACTCCTTCTTTGGATGCTCGACTTGTTGTAATTTTAAAGCCATAATGTCCTAATTTTTGTGTCGGATCTATATCTGATTGTATATCAGCTTGAATATAAAAATGAGTTGCTATAGAATTAGCAAAATAATCTTGTACTTTTTCTATGCTTATTCCAATTAAATCTATACTATTATCTTTATCATATAATACTTTAGAAAAGCTACCATCCCAAGTATTTAATGTAAATTCATATCCATTTCCAACAACATTATTTCCAATAGGATCAAAATAATCTTTATTTGATATAGTAGCAATATAATCTACTCCAAGTTTATCAACTGTTCCTATGATAGTCTTAGTAGCATCCCAATCATTCCCAGGTATAAGAATATATACAAGAGCATTCTCGCTATAAGTAATATCAGGATTAGGAGCATATGCTAGGAACTTGCTGTCTTGATATCGACATCTATATTCACCTTTTGTATTACTAGTGCATGATAGAACAGTAGCTTGAATAGTTCTATCGAATTTAGCTGAATTTAATTTTTGGTCTGTTATGATTTCAATAGCATCAATAACAGATTCAGCCATTCCACTGCGTGAATGATTAAAAACGCTATCTTCCATCTTTCTTCTCCTTTTCTTTCTTTAATTATAAACTAAATTTTTTATAAAGTCAAGAAGGTGCGCGAGGCACCTTCCTGACTCCATATATCAATGTCTTTTTGTATAAGCTCTTTGTGATGCTAAATTAACTAAGCTATCAAATGCAGCCTTAATTTCATCCCTATCGGATGCATCAGGGAAGTCCGCATTGATTGTGATATTTTGAATTGTAGCAGATTGATTCTCTGGTGTTGACCATTCTCCTATAATCTTCTTTTGTGCTAATAAGAATGATTCGTACATATTAGATTCAAGATTACCAATATCTAATTGTCTTACTATATCTAAAGCATCTAAGAATTTTTGAGTGTCTTGCTTATTTAATACAAGCTCTTTCTCATGAAGCATTGCAAATCTACCTTGATCGCCCCATACACCTGTATAACCGCCAGTATCGAATTTTTTGTATTGATCAAAATCAGGTATTTTAGCTACTATAGGAAGACTATTCATTCCCGAATGTGTTATAATATTCTTATATAAGTATACACCATCACCTTTGTAAACTTGTTGTTTTGTAACAGGTCCAGCATCTGGATATTGCTTAACATAAGCCTCTGCTGCAGATTTGTCTTCAAAAGTATAATTTCCACCTAAACTATTATTTAAGTTTTTAACATTATATACAGTAGCAACAGGCTCTTTCTTATCATTACCCTTTAGATTATCTAAATTTTGAGTATCTCCTCCTCCACCTGAGTTTCCGCCACTTTCTTTAGATGGAGAACCTTTTGTAGTATATACTGTTTCTACTGTAACAGTTACTTTTTTATCTGCTAAAGCATCAAGAGCATTCTTAACTAATCCAATTTCTGTTTCAGCATCTTGAGCATGACCTATAACAGCTTTTTTCCATTTATCAATTTCATTTAATGACCAGTCAAATTTATCTTTGTTCTTTTCAAGTGTAGTTCTAATCTTTGCCAATGATTCTCTGATTTCTTTAAAGTTATTCTTCTTTTCTTCTGGATTAACTAATTCCATTAATTCTGAATTAGCTTGATTAATTCTATAAATTAATCCATTTTCATCATTAGCTTCACCTAAATCAGATGCAAGAGTTTCAAAATCTGTGATTAAAGTATTTAAACTAAACTTACTACCTGTTGAATTTAATTGACCAATAGCAGTGTCAGCTTCAGCTGCAGATGCTTTAAATTCATCTACCTTAGTTTTAACAGTATTAAAAGTAGTTCTAACCTTACCAAAAGTAGAATCTTGATCAATATCTTTTGCGAATTGCTCTATATCAGCCTTATAATCTTCAAAGAATTGTTTGGTATCATCTGTTAATATCTTATATGCACTAGCTACACCCGTTTCTTTATTAGTCCATTTATCCATTACAGTCTTGATACTTGGATCAAGAGCTGGAGCTAATTTACTAATCTCTTCAGGTAAATTCTGTCTTAACTTTTCAAATGAACCTAAAACAGTTTTTTCACCAGTTCCATTAAGTGATTCATCAATACTCTCATTTAAATTCTCAAAAGCAACTCCACGTTCATTCATAATACCAGTTAAGATACCATTCTCGCCATAATAAGTATCATATAATTCAGCTTCTGCGGCAAGTCGACTTTCTTCATCATCTATGAATTGTTCTTGAAGATCAGCATACTTCTGAGCATATTCTTCTTCAGCGCTTAATTGTTTTTCAGTCATTTCTTGCGCTCTATCTCTATCCATATTATAAAGATTATTTTTTGCAATATCAACATCATTTTGTGCTTTTAAGACATCATCTTGATTAGCTGTATATTGATATGTATAATTACCTTGACTATCTCTACGAAGTCTTAAATTTGTTTTATTATCACGAGCTTCTTCTAAAGCGATTTGCTTCATTGTTAAATCATATTTAGCTTCAGCACGCTCTAAATCATACTTTGTTAATTTGTCTTTTTCTTTTAACATCTTCATTTCTTCGTTCATGATTTTGTTGAGTTTTTCTTGTGATTTTGTATTGCCTATTGACTTATTAATAGCTTGGAGATATTTATTCTCAAGCTGAGTTACTCCAAATTGAGCATTAATAGTATCAAGATAAGTTTCAGCTTGTTTATTAATTAATTCCCAAGAATTTTTAAATTCATCTCTAGATTTACCACCATATAATTGAGTTTCAACTATCTTTGCGGCAAGGTCTAATTCATCAGTTAATTGTTTCTTTCTTTGTTCTGCAAATTGTTCTGTTAAAGATTGTAGATTCTGTATTGATTCAGCCCAAGTGTCATAAGCCTCTTCTGCAAGTTTTTCATTGCCTTGTAATACAGCATCTTGATAAATTTCCCAATCTTCTTTAACTTGTTCATTAGCTTCTTTTGCTTTTGCGTATAAATTATCAGTTTTCTCTTGCTGATTAGCGGTTAACATTATCTGAGCTTCAAGAGAATCTTTACCATACCATAATTCAGTTAACTTTTCAGCATGGTCATATACACCATTAATCATATCATATTTTGCTAAGACTCTCTTATCCCAATCATTTAATTCTTTCATTGCATTAGAATAAGCATCAAGAGTATTTTGGTAAGCCTGTTGTATGTCTGCGGCGCTCTGACTTGCGGCATCTGCAAACTTATCAACATCTTCTTCTAACTTTAATAAGTCCTCCATTTTGTACTTTTGTCCGTTAAATTTAACATAATCAGTTTTATTACCTTTTTTATCAACATCAAAATCCCCAGCTTTAAGTCTATCAACAGCTGAATTACCTTTTCTAACCATGTTAGCTGATTTTTCCATTGCGGTAATACTGTCTTCAACAAAACTCTCTGCTGCCTTTGCGGTGACCGCATCTACAGCAGTTTGATCTGGATTAATAATTAAATTAACCTTCCAGTTACCAAGTTCTTTAGTGAACTCCATATATTTCTTGCGGGCTTCTGATACATCAAGAATCATCTTGACTCTTTCTTCTACCGCCTTACTCTGAAGTTCTTGTCTCTTAGCAACCACATCATATAATTGACCTTCAAGGTCTAAAGCTAACTTTAAGTTTTCTTCATAAGTCTTAACTTGGTTAATAAAGTTTTGATAATCTTCAACTGATTCTTTATCATGCTGACCTTCCTGGAGCTTTTTAGCAATCTCCGCATAATTTTCAATGTATCCATTCTTATCAAATGTTATACCATATGCGGCGAGACCTTTATTTCCAAGTTCATCTTTTTGTCTAGTCTGAAGTTCTTGTTGATATCCCTCTTGGATACCTCTCTTTTGTTGTAAATATTTTATTTGATTTTCATATTCTTTAGATTGAAGTTTTAAATTCTTTAATAAAGTACTGCCTTCCAGTAATTTCTGTTTCTTTTGTAATACTGTAAGTTTCTGATTAATAAAATCAAGTTCTTTATTTACATCGTGATAATAATCATATAAATGTTTAGCTTCCCATGCAGCTTCTTTAGTTTTCTTACCAATATCTTCAGCATTCTTAGTAGCCTCTAAACCTTGAACATTAAGAGCTAACATTTCATTCTTAATTTCTTCGGTAATTTTTTTATTTAATTGGTATTTAGACCTTAAAGCAGCTAAACTTTCTTCAAGGGCTTTCTTATATTCACCCTCTCCTTGAGCTTGGTCTACTCTATCTAATATATCTTGAGATAATGTAGCAGAATTTGCACTAAGCTGTTTTCTTAATCCAGTTGTATCTATCGTTCCAGAAGGATCGAAATTTCCACCTTCTGTCATAGCCTTTCGACCATTTAACACATCTTGTACAAAGACTCTATAAGCATCATCTGCATTTTTATAAGCAGTAACCCAATAATTTGAAATTGCATCAGCTGTTTCCCAAGTATCTGTATTAATAGTATCATTATTTTCTTGAGTAATATCAACTTGAGCATCTGAATAATCTGCATATAATCCAGAGAATCTTTTTACAAAGTTTTCTTTTGCTTCTTGACTATCACTGAAGTTTTCTAATTCTTGTTCAACCATTTCAATTTGTGCTTCAGTTAACTTTTGTTCTTGCTCTGCTCTATTTAATTGAGTTTGTAGCTCCATCTCTGCGGCAGCTACTGTACCGGCAATATCAACTTGAGTTCTTTCCTTAATTAACTCAATTTGTTGTTTTGTTAAAGCAATAGTGCCATCGTCCTTAATACTATTCTGAACCATATCATTTAGTTCAGGAAATGCATTTAACAATCCTAATACATCTTTTGCGGCAACCTTGCCTTCTTCTCCAACATAGCTTAAAGCTGTCTTTAAATTTTCTATATCTTTAACCGCAGTCTCATAAGTGTCAGCACCTTGAGCTTGAATATTAATCATTATTGAATAATCTTGATTGATTAAATCATTTATAGTTTCTTTAGCATCAGCAGTATCAGCTTCTATATTAATAGCAAAATTTTTTCTATCTGCTAATAAATTATTGGCTTGTACTTTTTCTAATTCTGCTTCAACTCTTTTTAGTGATTCTAACCAAACTTGAGAACCATATAATTGAGAATCAGATATAATTTCAATTTCTGTGCCTAATCCTTCTAAATGACCTTTATATGTATCTAACTGACCAACTAATTCTTCAAACTTTTCTTCATCAAGTGCAGAACCATCTAAAGATAAATTCTTAATTTCATCAATTGAAGAACTAATATCAGAAATAGCGTCTTTATATAATGTAAATCCATAATTCTCACTCTTAAACCCTTCAAATTGAGACAATGTATCATCGCCATAAGAAGAATAATCTTTAGTAGACTTGATAAACTCTATATATTTTGCTGCATCATCTTTCGATATTATGCTAGCATTCATTAAGTCTTCATGAAGCTCATGAATTAATTCTGCATCAGCTTCGGCACGTTCTATAGCATCACTACCTACAAATTCTGAGCCAATTTGTAATTTTAAATCATCAGATCTAACACCATTAACAACGTCTTCACAATATTGTTCAAATTCATCAGGCGCCATAACACCAAGATACTTACCATTTTCATCAACCATAATTGGAGTGAAATTCATTGCAACTAAGTCTTCACCTAATTCTTCCTGAGTTCCATTTGTAAAAGTATGGGTAAATACTGTCGCCATACCTTCTCCCGCATCATAGCCAACTTTATTTAATTCTTCAGTATCTATTTGAGGTCTAAGTAAAAGATTAACTCCTCCTCCTTCGCCTAACTGACTTAGTTGATCTGTAATATAGCTTAAAGGATTTTCTGTTGAACCAAATACATTATTTAATACATTTGAATCTTCCTTTAATTGATCAGGTAAACTTTGACGTATTCTTTCTAAACTTTGAGAATATTCTAAAAGAGAAAGATTACTATCCACGCTTACTTTTCCAAAACGTTGTGAAGCTTTTTCTATTTCGCCACTATAAGAATTAATTAATTGAGCATATTCTTTAGTAGCTTGTTTTGTAACTTCTTCAACATTTTGTTTATTTTCTTCGGTTAAATCTTCTGCTCCAATCTCATGTATATTAGCGCTATAAGTTGAACTACCAAAAGATCTAACTATATTTTCACCTATCGTACTATTAACTTGAGGTAATACATCATTAGATAAAGATGCAATAAAATCTTCAGTAAAATTATCTAAAGTATCTTCTCTTGCTCTTTCTAAATCAGTAATTTCTTTGTTGTCATTATTTTTAGCTACTTGACGCATCCATTCAAATACATCTTCATAATCATCTGAATCTGCAAAAATTGAGCCTCCAGAAGCTTTTTTACCAGCAGTCTCAATAGCTGATATAAGAGTTTCAACAGTAGAACTATTTAATTCAGCCATTAAAGTATCCATGTCATTAGCATAAGTTTGACCAAAACGTTGAATTGTAGTTGCTTCTACCGCATAATTCTTTCTAAATTCAGAACCTTCTCCAATATCATTTCGGTTAGCAGAACTAATAATCTTACCCGCGCCAGTGACACCAAAAGCACTGCCTTCTCCTCGGCTAACATCAAGAATCTGGCCTTGACTCCAAAGATTTAATAACCCTTGTAAAGTATCTTTATTTTCACTTGCTTCAAGAGCTTTTTTATTTTCATTATAATCTCTTTCAGCAATATATGAATTTTGTAATGCATTTAATTGATCTTTACCTGAGATATTGTTTATTTCTGATTGAATATCATATTCTTCTTTTAATTTTTTAATAGTATCATCTAAGGCGGTGTTATTATTTATAATAGCTGTATGCTGTCCATCATAACCTTCTATAACACTATCATTTAACCCTATTAAAGTTTCTTTTATAGATTCATATTCAGCTTTTTCTTCTTTAGTTAATGAGATACCTGCACGCATTTTACTTGTTAATTTATCCCAAGCGCCTTGCATATCTACTAAAGATTTCATTTGCTGATTATATGTAATTGTTAAATTTCTTTGTTCACTAGCTTTTTGATTTAATTCATCTAATGCTTCAGTAGCTTGTATAATAGCATTACGAGAATCTTCCATCTTTTCAGTTTCTGATTTAAAACGTTCAGCAAATTCTTCTGTTAAACCAGTTGCATCTAAAATAGATTTACCTAAATTAAGAACACTTCCAACTAACATACCAACAGCTGGATTAACTGCCATTATACCGCCAGTAAGTGCGCCTGTAAAACCTTCCCAACCACCATTCACACGTTCAAGAGCAGTTTTAGATTTATCTGCGGCAACCTGTAATCCTCCAAATGCGGCAGTAGCTGCTTTTATAACACCAGTTGCAGTTTTAAATGCTGCTTGAGTATTTTTTATAGTTTGAGCAGCCATAGCTTGTCTATCAATTTGGCCTTGCATTTGTTGAGCTTGTCTAGAAACATCTTCATAATCACCAGTAGCTAATCCATGAATTTGAGGCTGATAATTTTGTAGTGCTTCATAAGCTTTAATTCTTTCGCTTAAAAGATTTAAATCATCAAGATCTTCCTCTTCTCCCGAATAGTGGCCAGCTGTATCTCCTTGCATATCTCGTTTAATTTCCATTTTATCTTCTAATTCTTTTTTTTGCTGGCGTAGTGTTTCTAAATTTTCAGTTTCTAAAAAATTTGCTACATCTGAAACATTATTTAAAGATTCAGTAGTTTTTAAGACATTTTGAACTTCTTTATCAACCAATTCATAATTTTCTTTAGTTGCATTCATTACTGCTAATTGACTATTTAATGCAGTTAATTTATTATATTCTTCAGTTCCTAACTGTTTAGCAACATTTAAAAGTTTTGCTTCATTCTGAGCTTGTTCTTTTAAAATTTTATTAGATAATAATAAACTATTACTATCATTAGCTTCTTTTAAATTTTGTAAATTAGATTCTCCATTACCTAGTTGTACCTTTTTATTTGTTGTATTAAAAAATTGATCTTGTAATTTTTGTTGTTCTTCTTTTTCATTAAAATCATTATAAATCTTTTTCTGTCTACGATTTAATTGTACATCTCCACCATAGAATTTAACCATAGCGGCTTTTGTATCAACATTATTTTGTGATACAGCTAATTCTTTTTGTTGATTTATAAATCCACCTAAAGATTTACCAATTTGATTAGAAAATAAATTTACAACAGTAGCACCAAAAGCAATTAAAGCATTTCTACCTCCACCAAGGCCTTGT
>JAEEGL017409908.1_pt1 | contig 25178 bp, 20 predicted proteins | sample 9134231 | NCBI WGS metagenome assembly JAEEGL01 (sample SAMN16246548, study PRJNA631951) | gut metagenome | biome: gut microbiome; feature: rumen; material: fiber-attached | host: Bos | place: Iran: Karaj | collected 2018-10 | reverse complement strand
TCATAAGTTTCCTGTCTTTAATGATTACCCTCGCCGGTCTTTCGTTAAAGTCGAACCGTATTCCGGAAGGCAATATGTACGGCTATAAAAACTTCACCTACGTCAGATATTATATGTCGTGGATTCCGGTTGGAATTATTGCTGCGTGGGTAATTTTCAGCAGCGATACGAAAGCGTTTCCCGGGAAAGTCAGAATCGCTCTGGCAGCAGTTTACTGCTTTATGTTCAAATGGTTTTATTCGGTTATGCTTCCCGTGCTTGAAGAGGCGAACGAAGCTTCCATGAATATTTCCACGGGTAACAATTTCCGATTCTATCAGATAGGTATATTTGAAAATACGGCAGTCATAAGCGCCACAGATTACAGGCTGAATATTCTTATAAGTTTCGCGGTTACGATTGCTGTAGTTATCTTTCTTTTTATCGATGCAAAGAAAATCAGTTATATCGGGCTTGCGGTCATTTTCGCAGCGATGATTGTGAATCAGACCTCAGCCTTTAAGTTAAAACCGATGACTTTAAGCAGCACGCAGGACGCGTATTATAATGCAGTCCAAAAAATCAGTCAGTCCGAAACCATAGCGCCTGATATATACTGCACGGAAGGCAAAGAGACCAGAGTGTTCACTCTGCAGTATATCCTTAACAGGTACTCGGTTCACAACAGTTTTCCGGGTAAAGACGTACCCGAAAACACCATGGTTGTAACGTGGTTCGGCGACGAAACATATGAAAAATCCCTGAAAAACAACGATTACGTTTGCCACGATCTCGGGGACGGTTATTATATATGGTTCAAAAATGGTGATTTCAACGACATGGTAAGTAAGATTCTGGCATCAAAATAGGCCGACGATGAGTCGACCTGTTTTTTATTCCTGCTTCTTTTTCTTCTTAAGTTCGAAAATCTCTTTTATCTTGTTTCTGAAACAGAATAACAGAATACAAGTAACAAGAAGTCCGACGTATCTGATTACAAAGAACTTGTATCCGATCATCAGCGCAACCGCGAATACAAAGAATGAAACGAGAATCAGAAGCATCTGCTTCATGTCGATGAGTTTTTCTTTGTACTGTTTCTTCTTGCAGACGATTATCATGAAAATGTAGTGGCAGACTGCGAAGACCGAATAGCTTGCAAGTGTCGTGTATCCCGCTGCGAAATATCCGAATTTCGGAATGAACATGTAGTTAAGGAATACATTCAGCATTGCGGCGCCGATTGAAGCGATGGCGATAAGTCTGCTTTCTTCAAAGTAAAATTCGACGTTGACGAACTGCTGGTAAAAATACATCACAACCGCACTTGCCGCAAGAGGCGGGATAATCCATACCGCTTCACGGTATTTGCTGGGAGTAATGAGCAGAATTTCAGGTGCCAGCGAAATCAGCATAATGTTTAATATTGCGACAATCAGCATTGAAATCGAAATGATTCTGCTGACTTTTTTCGTATCGTTTTCGCGCATGCATTTGTACATCCAGGGCTGGATTGTATTGGTGAAAGACTGGTTAAAAATCTGCATGCAAGACGCTATTGCATAGGCAGCACCGTAAATTGCCGCACACGATTCGCCTTCCAGATTGCCGATGATAATTCTGTCGGAGCTGTGCAAAACAACCATGGAAAGATAGTAGGGAATGAGCGGAACGTTGAAAGTAAGCGCTCGTTTCCAGTAAGTCTTTTCGAAAAAAGTAAAGTTGCGGTGGCAGTTAATCCAGATAAGTGCGATACCGATAAGCCCCTGAACCGCGAGTCTTGATACAACAACCGCAAGGTCTTTCTGCGGAAAGAAAATGGCTGAAAGCGTACCGAATCCGATTACTGCCGCACTTGATAATGCGGAGAAAATAAATACGCTAATGTATTTCAGTTCGACTCTTTTTCTGACCATCCAGAACTGTATTGCCGGCAGGGCATAGACGATACCGAAAATGGAAAGAACAAATGGCGTATCAAGTTTTGTGAGAGTATTTATGGGACCGTGTAAAGCAATGTATAAAAGCAGCGCGGCGGTAGTGATGACAACGCTTAAACACTGCATTGATGATGTGTACCGGTCTCTGTCGTCTTCGAATTTGCTGAGTCCTACGACATATCCGCCCCAGCCGATTCGAAATGTCGCGAGAATCTCGATGATTTCGAGCCAGGAAAGGAATATGCTGTATTTTCCGTATTCTTCTGTGGTAAGAAGATGCGTATATATCGGTACCGTCAGAAACAGAAAGCCCTTCTGGATCGTGTTGCTTATGGTGAACCAGAGGGTGGCCTTCGTCTGAATCGATAAACCTTTATAACGTTCTAAAAGTTTTTTCATTTATTTATCCACGCTTGCGATAAATTTGGTTAAATATTCGTTCGTTTTAGATTTTAAGTTATTTCTGTTATCCGTGTCAAACTCGTAGCCCGACTCAAAAAGTGCGGGGAGTGCTTTTGAAACTTCGTTATTTCTAATTTGTTCTTCCGAAAAGAAGTGATCCTTAAGCCCGGATACAATCGAGAAATTCGTCATCTTTTCATCCCAGCAAAAACCTAAAACCGGAGTATCGGTTGCATATGCGCAGATGCATGCGTGAAGTCTTGCGCCGAGTATGCATTTGTATCCCGTGATTTTTTCGATTAACTCTTCGGCTGTTTTCGGAACGAAGATTTCTATCTGTTTGTCGGAATTATATTTTTCAATGAGCTTTAAACCGAACTGATAGTCCTTGGGAAGTCCGTTGGTAAAAAGCTCCCATTTGATGCCTTCTTTATCGAGTGTGTTAAGGATGTCTAAGTAGGTCGCAAGGAGTTCGTCTTCAGTGAGAGTTCCGCCGTATTTAAGGAAGATGTTTTCCATGATCAGGTTAACGCCGAATGTGTCGCCCGGGTTTCTTTTCGCGTTGTAGCATTCGGGAATCCAGAAAGCTACATCGCCGACGCCCTCGCAGACAATGCGCTCATCGAGGTGATATTCCTCTCTTAGTCTTCTGACACCGAGTTCGCCGTCCCTGCTTGTTATCACGGATACGTTGGGGTAATTGAGATGCTCGTTTAAGAATGTACATTTCCGGCTGTCGTTATGCTTCTGAACATTCATCGCATCAAACATAACTTTTTTGCCGAACTTGTTTGCGATTTCAATTGCGAGGCAGTAGTATGCCCAAAGTTTCTGAGTGCCGTACTTAAGACTTCCGGCTGCGAAAATCACGCCGTCACTTTCTTTAATGGCCTTTTTGTATTTGGAAGCGCAGCGAATTTTGACTGCGGCATATTCGAGTTTTGAATAAAGTGCATCGTTCTTAATGATTTTCGAGAGCGTAAGCACTCCGTAATAAGGGAAAAATCTGAAGATTCCGAGTGAAGGCTCGAAATCGCATTCGCTGACAGTATCGCATTTATCTTTTAAAAGGAATTTTGTACAGTCAATGATATATTTTTCACCCATGTTGTTGAGTGTCGATAAGCCCATTATTAATATATTCATGGTGTATTTTTCCTTTCGTAATAGTAGTATAAATCCTGAAAAGGCCTGTCTTAATAATGTTCAAAACTGTCCTGTTCAGAGGATTCCTGAAAACTCAAAGCATCAGTGTAATTTTGGAAAATATGATTTATTACTTCGCAGTGATTATTTGGAATTCTTATCTATAAATTCAAGAATATAATCTGCAGCCTTCTCAGAAGCATGACCGGTCTCGCAAAGTCCGACACTTTCATGCAGCGCCCTGACTTTCTTCGCATATTCTTCTTCTTTGAAGTTCTTAATATTCTCAGCCAGTTCCTCGTTAGTCTCTGCAAGAGGGAAGGGCAGCTCGCTCATCTTGAAATAATTGCCTCGGTCATTTTCGTATTCTTCCAGATCGGGGGCATAGATGAAGCAGGGCTTGGGAACTGTTACGAAATCAAACATGCAGCTTGAATAATCCGTAATCAGGATATCCGAAGCAACGAGAAGTTCCTGCATTACATTGTATTCCGATGCGTTGATTATGCGCTCGTTATAGGTAAGATTGCCTGCATCATTTAAATTCTGCGGATGGAGTCTGACCAGAACGCACCATTCACATCCGTCTTTTTCGGATAAAACGCTTAATAGTTTTTCGAAATCAAGGTCAAGGAAATCGAGGCTGAAATTGCTTCTGAAAGTGGGCGCAAACAAAACAATCTTCGCATTGCCGATGCCGAAGTATTTCTTTACGTTTTCAGTGATGCTCTTCGCATCGTCACCGAAAAAGATATCGTTTCGGGGACTTCCGACTTCGAGAACGTTATTGTTGTAAAGAAAAGCTCTTTTATAGATTTCCGTTGTGCGTTTGCTGTTTGTGACGACGGTGTCTGCGATTCTGAAATTGTAGAGGTTGATTGATTTATCGAGAATCGGCTGCTTTTCGGCAAGGTCCAGACCGATTTTTTTGATGCCGTAACTTCCGTGCCAGGTCTGAAGGTAGAGCTGATTTTTTCTTTTTGTGAAGCCTTTGAATTTGCTGTTTGAATCTACCCAGACTTTTGAAGAGACAAGCTCGCGTGCGGCGCTGAAATATCCGCAGTCCCTCCTTGTCACGTAATCGGGCAGGTCTGCCTTAACGTTTTTATCGAAAAGCCAGACTATTTTTATATCATCTCTTTTCTGATGGAGTGCTTCCGAAATGTACATCGGATTGTCGCCGTAGCGCACGCCCTTCATGTTGGAGAAAACAACTTTTTTGTTATCCTTCGGAAGAAAAATGTCGAGAATCAGAAAGTAAATCGAAGAAAAAAACGAGCAGACCTGATATCCGAGGAATATCATAAATCCGAAAAATTTATTCTTTTTTACCAGTTTTTTTAAAACCCGAATTAACTTTTTCAATGAATTGTTGTCCTAATTATATAAAAATAAGGAAATCGAAAATTCCTTCAAACAGTTGTATTTTTACATAAGAGCCATACGTTGTCAACAAAAAGGGCTTATGCGGGGAGGTATATGCATTCAAACAAAAGGGCATGTACAGGGAAGCATATGTTGTCAACCAAAAGGGCGAGTGCATGAGGATAATGAGTAATGGCATAATTTTCATATTTCATGCAAAAGGTCTAATATTTTGGATTTATTATCCGAATAAGAGAATATAAATGAAGAGAGAATGAAAAAGATCGGAGAAGGCAAGACAATGGATCCGGGGGAACGGATCCGTTGAAACCGAAAAGAATAATCTCGAGGAAACAGGATTCGCTGAAAATGAAAAAAATTCCGGCGAAAGAAGCAGAATATAAAAGGTATTGAAACGGAGGGTATTAAGATGTGGGATTACAACGGCGACGGAGTAATTGATGACAAAGATGAAGAAGATTACTGGGATGACGATTATTACCAGAGACTTCGAAGAAAAGAAGAAAGGGAGATGAAGAGATTTCTTTCAGGAAGCATCGATGATGATTACGATTTTGAATTTGATGATCTTGACGATGACCTGGATTAAAACTTTAAAGGAGCCAAAATGAAATTAACCGAATTCATATAAGGAACCGCTTTTTCGAGAGTGTCGAGGGGGCGGTTCTTTTTTGCTGCTTTTTTGATTTTTTTATGTGGTATAAGTCAGCAATAATTTTTTTGAAGATGAGTATTTGTTTTACCGGTGGTCCCTGAATGTTTATAAAATCTTAATAACCGACCGTATTTTTCTATGATATACTGATACTGCAAAGGGGTAAAAACTGAAAAGGAGAATTCTTTTATGGCAAAGAAAATTGTTTCATATTCTTTTTATGCTGTTTTCGGAATTATTTTTATCCTGATGACAGGGATTATGGTAAAAGGGTATATTGAGCAGACCAGGGATGAAAAAGCCCAGACTGCACGGTATGAACAGATGATTGGGAATGGAAGCTCGAAGACGCTTCTCACTCAGGATATCCTCGAGGAAGATCACACGAAATACGTTGAGGATGCAGCGAAAGCGAAGAAAACATTTATAACGCTTATCTCGTGTTTTGGAATAGTGATTGTTTCATTTATAGTCACTTATATAGCGTCTGCGGTTATCAAGAATATTGAGGAGTTTTCCGGAAAGACGCTGATAATAAGCATTTCGGGACTGGCCGGTCTGGCGATTATGGCTGTGGCTGTTTCTGTGACTGTCGTGAATGTAATTGTTCCGAGGCTGTCGCATGACAATACGGAAAGTGAAATTTATTATTTTGAGAGAATCAATTTTGTTGATTCAAAGATTAAAGAGGAAATCGTTGAAACCGGCACGGGAGATGACAGGAGAACCGAGACAAGAATCACGTATTTTCTGATTGATGATAAGGGCAAGGAAATTTCTTTTAAGAAGTTGTATTTTGACAGATATGACGGCCCCGGAATTTATTATTGCGGAAAGACTTCCGGCGGAAATATTTTTTCAATCTATCCGGGCAAATATTTTGAACTTCAGGAATGAGCCGGGGACGGAGTTCAGGTTCAAAAAAACGAGCAGGGGGACGGAGTTCAGGTTCAAAAAGTGAGCCAGAAGGACAGGGTTCCCTGTTCATTTTGGTCCAAGCGGCCGGGACTAAAAGAATGATATAAACAAAGGCGGATTCACAGGACTGACAGATGGAAAACAACGAAGAAAAATCAAAAAAAGGTTATATATCGATACTCGGCATTTTCGAGATTTGCATTCTTGTACTTGGCGTATGTATGAGTGTTACGAGTACAATAAAGCCGCTTAAATATACTTTGGATTTTCTCTGGTGTTTTGCATTTACCCTTCTGGGCATGGTTCTGATTGTGCCGCTGATTTTGCTTATTAAGAAAAGGTATGTGTGGCTTATCGGCGCACTTTTTATACTTTTTTATATTTTTGTCGGCGGATTCGGTGCATTTATCTGTGAGCTGAATTACTCGAGACTTCATCATGTAAGTTTCTTTGAAGGAAAGCAGATTTCGGCGGAAATGGGCGGACGAACATACAGGTGGGACGGCAGGAGTGTTTCTTACAACGACGAAAACCTCAACTATCTTAACAACATGAGAAACTACGAAGATGACATTATTCTTTTCATTGACGGTGAAGAAACCGAAAATATGCTTTATGATTCGAACGTCGATGAAAATTTATATATGCAGATATACGGCGGAGGAACCGGGATATTCCTGATTCTGAAACCGATGGAATGAGCCGGGTGACAGGGCTCTGGGTTCAAAACGGAAAGTACAAACAGCCGAGGTTCCCGGCTCAAAATGAACTGAGGGCCATTGTGTCATGGCAAAAATTCAGGCACAAACAGAAGCACAACGGTTACCGGAAAGGACTGACATGATTAAAGGCTTACATCACATTTCTTTAAAATGCAAAAGCGACGAGGATTTCGAAAGGGCAAAATCCTTCTACCTGGACCTTCTTGGTTTCAGCGTGGTCAGGGAATGGCCCGAAGGAATTATGCTTGATTTCGGAAACGGTCAGCTTGAGATTTTCCATAACGGCGAAGGCATCAAAAGCAAAGGCGCCTTGCGTCACATGGCTTTCGCAACTGATGACGTTGACGGAATCGTGGAGAAGGTTAAGGCAGCAGGCTACGAAGTTTTCATCGAGCCCAAAGATATCGAAATGCAGTCGAATCCTGTATTTCATGCAAGAATGGCTTTCTGTTTCGGACCGCTCGGCGAAGAGATAGAGTTTTTTAAAGAGAAAGACTGAAACGAATGATTTATTTCCGCAATTATGCGGGAAAATGCATTATATAGTGATTTGAGCGATAAGTTTCTCGGATTACTGAGGCGGGAAGAATTTCCTGCTTTTTTGTTTATGTACGAAAAAGTGTGGTCTCAATACATTTTTTCCGACGAAAAAGTGTTGACTCAATACACTTTTTCCGATGAAAAAGTGTAAACCCTACAGATTTCGGGCATTTTTTATCAAAAAATGAAATGCCGGATAACAAGGAATAAGAAGAAGCAAAAAATTGTCGGGCATATTATAATATTAGATAATTACGGACGAAGGCTTTGATCCTTTCTACGGAGCGCCCGTAATCCTTATCGTGCCCGCAAAAGAAGCCGCTCCCAGAAAAGAGAACTACGTATACTATATTTAAAATCCGGGTTGCAAAAATTCATAAGTAAAATTATTAAATGCAACACGCAAAAATACAGTAAGCAACATTTTAATATAACCTGAAATAAGAGGAAAAACATGGATAAAAAACTGAAAGTTTTAATGTTAAACGGCAGTCCGAGACCTAACGGAAATATCGCTCTTGCATTTCATGAGATGGAGCAGATTTTCGAGGAAAACGGCGTCGAATATGAGAATATCCAGCTCGGTCGTATGGATATCAGAGGGTGCATCGCCTGCGATAGCTGCAGAAAGACAAATAAATGTGTATTTAACGATATTGTAAATGACCTCGCGGTAAAATTCGAGGAAGCTGACGGATTAGTTATCGGTTCGCCCGTTTATTATGGTTCGGCTAACGGAACACTGATGGCGGCACTTCAGAGACTTTTTTACAGTACTCATTTTGACAAGAGCAACAAAGTCGGAGCGAGTGTTGTCAGTGCGAGACGTTCGGGCTGCACGGCTACGTTTGACGAATTAAACAAGTTCTTCACACTCTCAAATATGCCGATGGCGACCAGCAGATACTGGAACAATATCTACGGCTGGGAACCCGGAGAAGGCGTAAAAGATGATGAAGGAAAACAGGTTATGCGTGTACTTGCAAGAAACATGGTTTTCCTTATGAAGAGCATTTCACTCGGAAAGGAACAGCTGGGACTTCCCGAAACCGAAGAATACGTCTGGACCAATTTTTTCAGGGACTAGAGAAGTTGCTGATTTCCGAAATTGGAAAATTATAATAATTGTTAAGTATGGAAATTACACTTTAGAAAAAACGTCTTCAAGCCGATAAAAATAAATAAGTATATGTAAAAGGGCGAATTAAAGCTTTCTTTGCAAATAAGGCAGAGAAAAGCTTTGATTAATTCGCGTTTTTTGAACAGTATACTTTTGTGTGGGGCTTGTTAAGAGAGGTAATGCAATGATTTGTTTTGATCATCTTAAGCTTTCGGAAGATATTCTGACAGCATTGAGAGAGCTGAATATTGATTATGTATTTCAGCCTATTTTTGAAAAAGACAAAAAGACGGTATATGCGTGGGAAGCACTTATGCGTCCGCAGAGAGTGACCGTAACCGACCTGATCGCAAAGTATCAGGGCGAAGATAAACTTCATGTCGTTGAAGTAGCAACATTCTTCGGAGCCATGCAGGCATATTTTTTAAGAGGATATAAGGAAAAAGTTGCGATCAATTCATTTCCGTCCGACTGTATGAGACCGGAGGAAGCGGAAGTTTTCTGGGAATATTACGGGGAAGACATTCGCGGAAGAATGATCATAGAATTACTCGAATATCCGTATTTTTCGCTTGACCACTGGCTTGAAAAGAACAGATCGGTAAGAAACATGAACAATCTTTTCTCGCTGGATGATTACGGCAGCGGAATCAACAATATGGAAAAGGTTGATTTTCTCAAACCCGACATTGTGAAAATTGACAGGTCTTTGGTATCTTTCGTTGATCAGGCACCCGACAGACAGGAACAATTAAAGAAAAGCATAGCTCTTTTTCAGGAAAGAGGAATCAGGGTTGTTGCAGAAGGAATCGAGCGTGAAGAGGAGTTTGATTACATGCTTTCTCTCGGAGCGGATCTTTTCCAGGGCTATTATCTTGCGAGACCTGTGTAGGATTTCGGCGGACAATATTCTGCAGGATGAAAGGGTTTGTTAACGTTAATCCACGATAAAAATTTAGAATATAAGAGCGTAACTTCGGTTACGCTTTTTTGTTTGGCTATTTATGCCCGATTTTTCGCGTGAAAAAGCCTCTGATACGGCATTTTCGCTAAAATGATAAAAAATGGACAAAAAAATGATGATTTTTTTGGGATAATGTGCTAAATTAAAGGCGAGGATGAAAGAAAGGTATGCAGGGGAAAGATTTCGAACGGCTTTACGGCCATTCGGGTTTATCTGTGTTGTCTTTTAAATCTTGGATTTTCTTTTTCGGTTTCCTTTTTTTCAAATTAGATTTTTCCGGTAAAGGTTTGTGTGTCTTTTTATCGGAATTGAAAGAAGTGACATTTTTATTTTTAGGAGGATTTTATGAAAGGCAGAAATTTACTTGTGGCATTGTTATGCGGTGCAATGTGCTTGCCTCTGACAGCATGTTTCACCATTATGAAGGCAGTTCTTTCCGATGATGAACCTACAAACAATAATGATGTGATTATCGAAGAGAGCGTTGACGATGAAGTGGATGAGGATGTGGCACATGCATCCGATGCATCTGAAGTTACTGAAATTGACGGCTTCTGGGGACCTTTAAGCGGAGCTTACTATATGGAAGTCATAGACGGAAAATGGCAGGCTTACAACGGAATCGGCGATACCAGTGAAGGTCATGGTACGATAAGAATCGATGAGCCCGGATACTTTACATTTATAGATGTTGATGATGCCGGTGCCGAGACTACATACGAGAAGCGTGATGATACGCTGGTTGATATACTTGATGATGAAGAGGACCATATACTGATCAATTATCATACTTATGAACAGGCTTTCCCTGTTGAAGAAGATGATGCTGACTATGAAGATCCTTACGCAGCAAATAAGAAATTCTGCGGATGCTGGCATATCGAAAGTGAAGATAAAGTATTGGTTATCTGGGATGACAACCTTTGCTCGCTCCAGGACATGAATGGCGAGTCTTTCACAAACGGTGGTTATGAAGTTGACGGAAACGAGATTACGGTCAGTATCGGCGATAATGATCCGCTGATTCTCGAGATAAGCGATGGAGGAAATCTTTACAATCCTCAAACAGGTGAAAGCTACGAAAATATCGAAGATACTTATGATTATTGATTCGTTTCGCAAAGTAACGGAATGGTATTTTGATAGTTATAAATTTAAAGGAGATTGATTATGAAAAAACTTGTGACAGTACTTGCAACACTTGGTTTTGTGTGTACGCTTTTCGGTTGCGGCATACTTAATCAGAACACTATTGAGCCCGATATTGAAGGCGCTGACTGGCGTACAACCGGAATCGTTGACGAATATGGTACAATTACCGATTCGGAAGCAACTTTCAATGTATGTGTATTAAAGAAAAGAGACAGACTTTCACTTTACTATGATGATATTTCTCAGGTTCTTTATGCTGATCTTAACTTCCCCAGAAATCTTTCATCAGAGGAACTTGCAAACATCGAAATCATATTTGAAGACAGATTCGGGGATCCTTCAACTGACGTAATCGTTCTCGGAAAAATCGATGATACAACAGTCTTCGAGTTCCCTTATGAACTGAATAATGGAAAATTTGAATTCGTGGATATGGAAGCATTCGATGTTCAGACTGCTGAATCTGCAGAATATGATGAAGATTTCTATGAAGATCAGCCTACAGAAGATTTAGGTCTTGAAGGTCAGGGAAGCAACGATTACAACGGATACTTCACAGACGGAAGAATCGAGATTTCGATTCAGGGCAGCGACGGAATTCACTACGATGTTGTAGTAACAATGGGCAGAGCAGCAGACCTTGAGCAGATCTGGGTTATGTCAGGCGTTTACAACGAGTCTGAAGGAACACTTGATTACAATGACTGCCGCTGCTTCGAAGAATTAACAGATTACGATACAGGCGAAGCTACACAGACAGAGCTTTATCATGACGGATGCGGATACTTCTTACTTAACGATGACGGAAATCTCTTATGGAGCAATCCCGCAGAAGACTATGAATACGATGGTTATGTTTTCGAGAAAATGTAATTTAACGATTTAAGATAAAAAATGCGTTCCCGGAAGGGAGCGCATTTTTTAAAGGTATGAAAATGAAAATGGAGTATGCATTGGAAATACCTGAGTATCTGACAAGACCGAATGCAAAATACTCAGTTTGGTATTTGATATATTTGGAATTGCAGTTCTAAATATATCAGCAGGTTTCGCGAATCACGATTAATAATTTAACAGGATTCACGAATCACGATTTCGCAGGGTAACTTGATTTTCAGTGGTATGTTACTTTTTAATCTTGAAGCATTGTACACTATATTCGCTCCGGCTTCGCCCATTTCATATGCGGGAGCGTGGATGCTCGAAAGAGCGGGAGTTGAAAACCTGCATGCTTCGAGGTCGTTAAAGCCGATAATCGCAACGTCTTCCGGAATGGAAAGACCGTGCTCTGAAGCCGAACGCATCGCACCGATTGCGATGGCATCGCTGGCAGCAAAGACTGCGGTGAAATCTGCTTTGTCATCTATGAGTGAATTCATCATTTCGTATCCGCTCGCTGATGTGAAAGCACCTTTTCTCATCAGATCTTTGTAAGCGAGCTTGTGATTTTTCATATATTCTTCGTAAGTGCTTTCACGCTGATCCTTCAGCGCTTCTTTATCTCCTACATATTCCTGACCGCCGAGATAGGCGATTTTTTTATGCCCTTTTTCTAAGAAGAAATCAAGTGCATTGTTTACCGAGTCGGCGAAATTCATGCTTATGCAGGAAGTGACTGCGTCCTTTGTTTCCATATCAAGGAAAACTGTATTGGGACAGGTGTCCTTAAAAAACTTTACTTCTTTTTCGGAAAACTTTCCGATGCAGAGAAGCCCGTCTGCTTTTACCAGGGAGTCACGCATCTTTGAAATATCGGTGAGCGAATCGCCGCCCCTGCCGTAATCGGAAGGAAAGAAGCGAAGTATCGAAATCGAGTTTCTTTCGCAGTAAGCCTCTATGCCCTGGCGAATGAGAAGGTAGTAGGGATCCGATAATTCCTCTTCGAGTGTGAACCACTGAACCATACCGAGAGTAAAATCAGAAACGGGTGCGCTGACTTTGCTTCTTGTTTTTTTCTCATAGCCGAGCTTTTCGGCAGTCTTTATAACGCGTTCCCTTGTAGCGGGCGAAACGTTTAAAGTTTCGTCATTATTAAGTATTCGGGATACGGCTCCGGCGGAAACGCCGGCTTTTTTTGCGATTTCTCGAATTGTAGCCATGTGTTCTCCTTTTTGGTAAACAATCACTAAACAAACGATAACATATTTTACCGAATAATAAAACAGAAAAATGACAAAAAGTTGCAAAATTGTTCAAATTGCACAACTAAACACGATTTTATTTTATTGGTAAACATTTAGTAAACATATTGACCAACAGGTAAACATCTGCTAAATTAAAGTTAAGGTGGACCATGGGGACAGACCCCAATTCATTGACGGAGGTTTAATTATGGCTACGGTTAATGATTTGATCAAAAAAATTGATTCCGGTGAATTTGATGAAAAGTTTCTGGACATCTACAGAGACGAAAGTGCAATCGGATATCAGAGAAAAAGATACATAAAGGCTCTCAGAAAATTTGCGGATACATATGATACGACGGATGTTGTAATTTACTCCGCACCGGGACGAAGCGAAGTCATGGGAAACCATACGGATCACCAGCACGGCGAAATACTAGCCGCAAGCATTAACCTCGACAGCATTGCAGTGGTTTCAAAGACGGATGACAAAAAGATAAAGCTTGTATCAGGTGATTTTCTGATGGTTACCGTTGATACGGAAAACATAAGCGAACCGGGCAGCGGATACGGAAAGAGCAAGTCCCTTATCGAAGGTGTGTGTCGCGGATTTAAAGACCGTAACTTAAACGTCGGAGGTTTCAACGCATACGTTGCAAGCGACGTGCTTATCGGAGCAGGCCTCTCGTCATCGGCAGCATACGAGACACTTCTTGGAACCATTTTCTCATATATGTATAACGACGGAAAAGTAAGTTCCTCCGAAATCGCAGTCATCGGACAGTTCGCAGAAAACGTTTATTTCGGAAAGCCCTGCGGCCTCATGGATCAGATGGCATGCTCGACCGGAAATCTCGTTCACGTGGATTTCTCAAACACGGAGAATCCTTTTACCGAGAGAATAGATTACGATTTGTCAGCGAACGGATACAGCCTGTGCATTACGGATACGAAAGGTTCACATGCTGATTTAACCGATGAATATGCAGCGATTCCAAAGGAAATGAAAGAGGTTGCTTCTATTTTTGGAAAAGAAGTTTTACTTGGAATTACGATGGACGACCTTCTTGCAAACGCAGCAGAAATCAGAGAAAAAGCGGGTGACAGAGCACTGCTTCGTGCCATCCATTTCATAAACGAAAACGAAAGAGTAAAAGAAGGCGTGAAAGCGTTAAAAGAAAATGATACGAAAGAGTTTTTGAAACTCATCAGACTTTCAGGACATTCCTCTTTCGAGTATCTTCAGAATGTTTATGCATCCGCAGATCCGAAGAATCAGAATATATCACTTGCGCTTGCGGTAAGCGACAGCGTTCTTGATAAAGAAAACGAAAGCTTCAGAGTTCACGGCGGCGGATTCGCAGGAACAATCCAGGCATTCGTTAAAAACGAAAATGTAGTTAAGTACAAAGAAGCAATGCAGAAACTTTTCGGCGAAGATTCCTGCCACGTTTTAAAGATTAGAAAGTACGGCGGAATAAGAGTGATGTAAAAAATGCCGATAAAATAAAAAGAGACATTAGTGAAAACGATTGAATAAACCTCAGGTATGAAAAGGAGGCTTAACATGGGTAAAAGATTATATCTCGACAATGACTGGTTTTTTAATGAAGCCTTCGAAGAAGGCATGTTAAAGCCGGATTATGATTTTGAAAATAACGAAAAAATAAGGCTTCCGCATACCGTTAAGGAAACGCCTCTTCACTATTTTGACGAGCACGAATACCAGAAGGAAGCAGCGTATTTTAAGTCTTTGTATATACCTGCAGAATGGGAAGGAAAAGACATTCTTTTAACCTTCGAAGGCGTACTTCATTCATGCATTGTATACGTTAACGGCAATGCCGCAGCTTCGCACGAATGCGGATATACGGCGTTCAGAGTAAGACTCAACACCTGGGTTAAATACGGTCAGGACAATATCATTACCGTCAAGGCCGACAGCAGGGAAGATCAGAACATTCCTCCCTTCGGCTTCGTGATTGATTATATGACGTATGGCGGAATTTACAGAGATGTTTATCTCGAAGTAAAAGACCCTGCGCACCTCGACGATGTTTTCGTATCGGGCGACATGAACGGAAAAATCCGTCTTGAGATTTCCGCAACCAAAGAAGCGCAGGATATGAAACTTGAAAGTTATGTGATTGCGCTTAGCAAAAACGGTGAAAACGGTTATACCGAAGGCGATGCAGTTCCCTTCGTGAATACGGATTATTCAAGAGTAAACGAAATAAAAGAACTGGTTATAGAAGAGAAGGTAGCGGATTTCAGACGCTGGAGTCCGAAGGATCCGAACCTTTATCTTATGAGAGTTATTCTCAAAAACGAAAACGATGAAATACTCGATACGACCGACGTAAGATTCGGCTTCAGAACTGCTGAATTTAAGGCAGACGGATTTTATTTAAACGGAAAGAAATTCAAGATTCGCGGACTCAACAGACATCAGAGTTTCCCTTATGTCGGATACGCGATGCCAAAGAACCCGCAAAGAAACGACGCAAGAATTTTAAAAGAAGAACTCGGACTTAACGCAGTTCGTACATCTCATTATCCGCAGTCGCATTATTTCCTCGAAGCGTGCGACGAACTCGGACTTCTCGTATTTACCGAGCTTCCGGGCTGGCAGCACATCGGCAATGAGGAGTGGAAAGACAGAGCGGTTGAAAACGTAAAAGATATGGTTCTCCAGTACAGAAACCATACATCCATTATTTTATGGGGTGTAAGAATCAACGAATCGGTTGATGACGATGAGTTTTACAAAAGAACCAACGACGCAGCACATTCACTCGATCCGACCAGACAGACCGGCGGTGTAAGATGCTACAAAAAATCCAATCTTCTCGAAGATGTTTACACATACAATGACTTCGTTCACAGCGGTTCAAACAGAGGATGCGACAAGAAATTAAATGTAACGAGCGACATGTCGAAGGGCTATCTGGTGACGGAGTACATGGGTCACATGTTCCCGACGAAAGCAGTCGACTGGGAAGAACACAGACTTGAAGATGCGATAAGACATGCAAGGGTTTTAAACGATGTTGCGGCAAACGAAGACATCGCAGGCAGCTTCGGCTGGTGCATGTTTGATTACAATACACACAAGGATTTCGGAAGCGGCGACAGAATCTGCTATCACGGCGTAATGGACATGTTCAGAAATCCGAAAATGGCAGCATACGTTTATGCCGAAATGCAGGATGAAAAGCCCGTCCTTGAACTCAGCTCCTCAATGGACATCGGCGAACATCCCGGATGCAACCGAAACGAGACATACATTTTTACGAATGCGGATTCCGTAAGAATGTACAAGAATGAAAATTTCATCAAAGAATATTCGCACGACAAAAAAGAATTTTCACATCTTTACAATCCGCCGATTAAGATTGACGACTACATCGGCAACGCGCTTGAAAAGGAAGAAAAAATGTCTCCCGCACAGGCAAAGGATGTAAAAGATATTCTCAATGAAGTTGCGAAATTCGGACTCTACAAAATGACAACACAGGCAAAGCTTAAGGCAGCCAGAATGATGGTTTTCCATCACATGAAAATGGACGATGCGGTTAAGCTTTACAACAAATACATCGGTGACTGGGGCGGAAGCGCAACCACCTACAGATTCGAGGCGATAAAAGACGGCAAGGTTGTTAAAGAAATCAGAAAAGCGCCGATGACTAAGGTAAACATAGTTATCGAAGCAGAACGTACGAATCTTAAGGAAGAAAATACTTACGATGTGGCATGCGTAAGGATCAAGGCGCTCGATGAATACGGAAACGTACTCAATTACTGTAACGATCCGCTTGTTTTATCAATCGAAGGCAAGGCAAAGATAATCGGTCCTTCGGTAATTGCTCTTTCGGGAGGAATGGGCGGTACTTACATTTCGAGCATCGGATTATCCGGCGAAGCAAGACTCGTTGTGAAAGATGCTTACGGAAAGTCAGTGGCAAATATGATGTTTACCGTGGATGTTTAAAAATAAAAAAATGCATAAACAGTTGAATCGGATGCAGAAAACAGATGCATAAAGAAACAGAATATTATGAGTCTGATTCAAAAAAGGATGCGGAATAAATACTGAAATGATGTGCAGTAATTGAAAAGAATTCGCGTATGGGGCTTAATAAAATGCTGATTTGAGGAGAGTATTTTATAAGGGGGTGCGATATGAAATTAGGATTTAAGGAAAAATTTGCATATGGTATCGGCGCAGTCGGAAAAGACATGGTTTACATGCTTTCCGCAAGCTATATTCTTTACTACTATCAGGATATAATGGGCGTATCCGCGTGGGTTATGGGCATCATTCTGCTCATAGCCAGAGTTTTCGATGCGTTTAACGATCCCTTCATGGGCATACTTGTTGCGAAGACGAAAACGAAGTGGGGGAAATTCCGTCCCTGGCTTATCATAGGAACTCTGACGAATGCCATTGTTCTTTACTTCATGTTCGCTGCACCGCCGTCACTTAACGGTAAAGGACTTGTTGCATACGCAGCAGTTTTCTACATACTCTGGGGCGTTACCTACACCATGATGGATATTCCCTACTGGTCGATGGTTCCGGCTTTTACGGAATCCGGTAAGGAAAGAGAAAATATGTCGGCGCTCGGAAGAAGCTGTGCAGGCGTTGGTTCCGCAATCGTAACGATCGTAACCGTTATGGCGGTATCGGCGATCGGAAATCTTGCCCTCGGAAAAACGGATTCCGTTGGAAAAGAATACACTGACTCGATAAAAGCCTATATTATCGAGATGGATGAAACAGGCGCGGCTACAGGCGTTGTAAAAGAAATGGACTCCGACAAAAATGTTATCGTCAACGCATCGGCGAACGAATTTACCGGTGAGATCTCATTTAATCAGAGTAACTGCGAATACAGCTTCGAATTTGGAAATGCAGCGGATATTGCAGACGTCATTTCGACATCGGGCGAAGGAAAGAATGACGGAAAGCTTGACAAAAATAACAGCAGTATGGATTTTGTTGCAGGTGAAAACGGTGATGTGATCATTGCCGTATACGTTCCTTCTGACATTTTCAATGCGATAGATACGGAAAGCGAAATGTCTCTTACGATCGATTCCACAAAGAAAGTCGACAGACTCGGCTTTAAGTATTTTACTCTTATTATCGCGATCCTTTTCGTTGTATTTATCACGATTACATGTTTATTTATCAAGGAAAAATCAACGGTCGACGTTCAGACTGCGAAAATCTCGGATATGTTCAGGGCGCTCGTTCAAAACGACCAGGCGATGGCAATGGTTATTACAATCGTGCTTGTAAACTCGGCGGTTTACCTGACCTCAAACCTTCTTATTTATTTCTTCAAATATGACATCGGCGGAGAATCATGGCAGGCCAATTATACGCTTTTTAACACATTCGGAGGCGGAATGCAGATTATTGCGATGATGATCATTTTCCCTCTTCTTCGCAGGTTTTTTGACACAATGAAAATGTTTTACATTTCAGTTATATCGGCAGTTTTCGGATATGTAATTCTTCTTCTTTTGGCACTCGGCGGTGTGAATTCGGTATATCTTTTCCTCATTCCCGGATTCTTCATCTTCGCTGCAGTCGGAATTTTAAATGTTCTCGTTACGGTTTTCCTTGCGAACACGGTTGATTACGGTGAACTTAAGAATGACAGAAGAGACGAATCGGTTATTTTCTCCATGCAGACTTTTGTTGTAAAGCTTGCATCGGGTATTGCCGCAATGGCAGCTTCCGTAAGCCTCTCGGTATTTAACATAAGCAATTCCGACAGCACCTATGAGGCAGTCGACGGAAGTCTCCTCGCGGGACTTGGAAAATACATTGCCGACATTTCCGCAAACGGCGCGACATCTGTATCGGGTTCATCGGTTATCGGACTTAGATTCGTTATGACGGTTCTTCCGATGGCAGTTCTCGTTATCGCACTTTTTATCTTCAAAGCACGCTACACACTTAATGATGCGAAGCTTGCCGAAATCACCGAGAAACTTCAGGCAAAGAAGAACGCATGATCAAATTTTTAAAGAAATAAAACTTCATTGAAGTTATAATATAGGTGCAGCATTTCGTGTTTAGAAATAAGATTAACTTTTTTGGGCAAAAAAATACTATTCGTTCAAAAATATTTTTAAAAAAACAAACAGGGAAACAAATTTAGCATTAAAAATATGGGATTACAATAAATAAAAGGGGTTACAGATGATCAGAATCAAAGACAACAAATTTGTGCTTGAAACACTGCATACGACGTATGCATTCTCTGTCCTTAAAACGGGACAGCTCGAACACATTTACTACGGAAACAAAATCGATTTTTCAGAGAATCTTTCCGAATTCGAGGTACTCAAAATTAAGAGAGAGTTTGCGCCGGGAACGACGATTTCCTACGATGAGGAAAACTTTTCTTTAGCACTCGAAGATACCTGTCTTGAGATTTCTTCAACCGGAAAGGGCGATATTCGTTCGCCTTTCGTGAGTGTGGTTCACGCCGACGGCAGCAGAACGAGCGACTTTTTGTAAGAGAGTCACAGCGTGGAAAAAGGAAAGAAAGAGCGTGCGACGCTTCCGGGTTCCTACGATGAAAACGATAACTGCGAGACTCTTATCGTGAAACTCAAGGACAGAAGTTACAAAACGGAACTAACTCTTTACTACGTCGTTTACGAAGACAGAGACGTAATTACAAGATATGCGGATTTAAAGAATACGGGCGAAGAGGAACTTAAGGTTGAAAGACTCTTAAGCCTTCAGCTCGACATGGAAGATTCCGACTACGAAGGCATTTATTTCTTCGGCACATGGGCTAGGGAAATGCAAAGTTACCGCGCAAGGATTTCAAACGGCATGCATGTCAGCAGAAGTACGGTCGGAACGAGTTCTTCGCGTGCCAATCCCTTCTTTATGATAGCCCGTGAAAATACCGATGAGGACATGGGTGAGTGCTTCGGTTTCAACCTTATTTACTCCGGAAATCACATGGAAATTGCGGATGCGAATTCTTACGGAAAGGTGCGAATTCAGTCCGGTTTAAACGACGAAGGTTTTCTTTTTACCCTGAAAGAAGGCGAAGTTCTGGAAGCACCGGAAGCCGTTATGTGCTATTCCGATTCGGGCTTTAATCTTTTAAGCGCAAGACTTCACGAATTCGTAAGGGAAAACATTGTCAGAGGCGAATGGAAGCATAAAGAGCGCCCGGTTCTTTTAAACAGCTGGGAAGCAGCATACTTTAAATTCGACGAAAACAAGTTAGCGAAACTCGCAAAAAAAGGCGCAGAGGTCGGCATCGAACTTTTCGTTATGGATGACGGGTGGTTTGGAAAAAGAAACGACGATACGACATCGCTTGGCGACTGGATGGTAAACAAAGAAAAACTTCCGCATGGTCTCGACGGACTCTGCTCTAAGATAAACAAATACGGCCTGATGTTCGGCATCTGGGTTGAGCCCGAGATGGTAAACGTAAAGAGCGACCTTTACGAAGCGCATCCCGACTGGTGTCTCGAAAATCCCGACACACCTCATTCGGAAGGAAGACATCAGCGAATCCTTGATTTGACCAAGAAAGAAGTCCGGGAATACATTATCGAAGCGATGAGCAGTGTATTTTCATCGGCAAACATAGAGTACGTTAAATGGGACATGAACCGAATCCTTTCAGATGTGTTCTCGGTAAACGGAGACCCCGGCAAGACCGGCGAAATCGCACACCGTTACGTGCTCGGCTTATACGAGGTAATGGGCGAACTCACAAAGAGATTTCCGAAGATTCTTTTCGAAGGCTGCTCATCGGGCGGCAACAGATTCGACCTCGGAATCCTCTGCTACTTCCCGCAGATCTGGGCATCGGATAACACGGATCCCGTCTGCAGAAGAGAGATTCAGGAAGGCCTTAGTTACGGTTATCCTTTAAGCACCATCGGAGCGCATGTTTCGGCAAGCCCGAACCATCAGACTTTAAGAAAGACACCGATGAAGACGAGAGCGGCTGTTGCAAGCTTCGGATGTTTTGGCTACGAATGCAATCTCTGCGATTTCTCGAAAGAAGAACTCGATGAAATCAAAAAGGAAATCGCACTCTACAAGGCATACAGAAAAGTAATGCAGTTCGGAACGTTCTATCGCGGCGGCAAAGGCCCCGCAAAGGTCACATCGCCTTCGTCTGTAAGCGCACTTTCGAATCATTCCGGAAACGGAAACATCAGCGAATGGACGGTTGTTTCGAAAGAGAAAGATATCGCGGTCGGAATGGTAATGAAAAAACTTGCGTTACCGAACACGCAGAACACTCATTACTACCCGAAGGGCCTTAAGGATGAAGCAAGATACGCATTCTTTAACAAGGAACTTGAGTATGACATTAGGGATTTCGGCGACCTCGTAAACACGGTCGCACCCATACACATAAAGCAGAATTCGCTTCTTTTGGATATCATAGCCAAGAAAGTGAAACTTCCGAGCGAAAAGGAAAACTACACCGCGACCGGAAAACTTCTAACCACGGCCGGCGTACATCTCTGCCAGGATTACGCGGGCACGGGCTACAACGAAAATGTCCGCTATGCGCAGGATTTTTCGGCGAAAATGTACATAATGGAAGAAATATAAAATATTTGGTGGCAAGGGCTTCATAAAAGGTCCTTGTCACTTTACGTTAATCGCTATTTGGAGTAAAATGTAAGTGTTGGCGTTTTAACTGACACGGAGTGTTTTTACTTAAACATTCCTGTAAAAGGATAATGAAAGGATGACAGGATGAAAGAAAAACTGAAAAAACTGATATTTGGTCTGGTTACGATTTCCCTGCTTGTTTTATTTACGGGCGCGATGGTAACCACATCAAAGGCATTCGGAGATTTTAATGATTATGATTATGGCAGCAGCAGTTCGGACTGGGGCAGCTCAGACTGGGGAAGCTCTGACTGGGATTCCGGAAGTTCCGGAGGAGGAGATCTCGGAGGTGCTTTATTCTTAATTGAGATGTTCTTTGCACATCCCTGCATTTGTTCGGTACTTGCTGTAATAGGAATAGTAATTATGTTGATTTTCGGTTCAAAGAAGAAAAAGAACGGATCGGGCGGCGGAAACGTAAGCGGCTCACAGAACAGAAACATTGGTTCAAATAACGGCGGCGAGAGAAGACAGGCCAAGATACCCAAATCAATGCCTAACAGATCCAATGAAATATCTGCAATAGTTAAGGCTGAAGACGAATTCTTTACGGAGCCTGATTTCATCACATATGCAAAAGATGTCTACATGGATATTCAGAATGCATGGTGCAAGAGAGATTTGTCGAGTGTTCAGGCGGTTCTTCATTCGAACCTTTATGACAGAACACAGAAACAGCTCGATAAGAAGATTGCGGACGGCATCGTACCTCATCTTGACAGAATTACCGTTGAGGAAGCTTACCTCACATTCTACAAGAAAGACGCAGAATACGAATACGTAACCGTATACCTTTCATCAAAGATGATTGATTACCAGACACAGGAATCCACAGGCAACATTCTCTACGGCGACATGACAACGCGCTGGGAACTTCATTACCTGATGACATTCATGCGTTCGAACAATGTTAAGACTCCCGAAGCAGGTTCTGCTAAGAGAGCATTCAACTGTCCTAACTGCGGCGGTGTAATGGATTCAATTAACTTTGGTACATGCCCGTATTGCGGCAGCATCGTAAAGAGCGGCGAATACGGATGGGTACTTTCTGATTTCAATGCAGTCAGAGACAATACTACCGATCAGGGCATTCAGAAATAATTAAACGGGGACCGATGGGTTGGACAAAAAGATATTAAGCACAGCAATAATTAAAGACAGCATTCCCTACAGCATAGCCGGTGTTATATTCATCTTTATCACGGGCCTGACAAAGGCCCTCTCGGCTAAGGGGAATCTGGATTACACGGCAGGATTCACAGCCGGACTGATTGTGTTTTCGATTCTTTTTGGAATACTCATCGGTTTTTTGATTAATCTGCTGATTGAACTTGGCAAAAAATACATAAAATTTTCCGAAAATGAAGCGGGCAAAAAAGAAACGGGACTAGCTTTTCTAATCGCTTTTATTCTGCTTCTTCTATCGATTCTTCCCTATTTTCTCGCGTATTATCCGGGAATTCTGGCATATGATTCGTATGTTCAGATAGGGCAGATTTACACGGGTGAATTCAATGAACATCATCCGCTTATACACACACTTTTGATAAAATTTTCTCTCCTTGCGGGAGTAATGCTTTTTAAAAATGTTAATGCCGGAATCGCCCTTTACGTCGGCGTACAGAGCATCCTTCTTTCCGCCACATTCGCGTACGGAATAAGCCTTCTTTACAAAAGAGTCGGCAGGATATTTGCGGCGGTAATGCTCTTTATCCTCATGGTTTTTCCGTTTAACGGTTTTATGGCGGTCAGCGTTACGAAGGATGTATTTTTCACGGCATTCTTTCTTCTTATGATTCTCGTAACCACGGAACTTTTAGGCAGTGAGAAAATCGGAAGAAAACAGCTCGACAGAATACTTATTCTCATTCTCTCGGGACTCGGCTGCACGGCCTACAGAAATAACGGCAAATATGCTATTGTGTTTGCCATTGGAGTCTGTGCGCTAACCGAGATTATTTTACTGATTTTAAAGAAAAAAGATGAACATAAGGTTTTGCGATTCAACCTTCTCGTGGTGATGATTACCCTTACGGTTTCAATGATTATCGGAATCGTACTTTTAAAGGTTGCATCCGCTTCTCTCGGCGCTGTTCAGGGTGACAGGAGAGAGATGTTAAGCGTGCCGATTCAGCAGCTTGCAAGAACTTACGTATATCACAGCGGAAGCGGTATCGTTCCCGAGGACGACAACACGCTTGATGAAGAGTCGAAGGCTTTAATAAACGAATTTTTGCTTAATGAAAGCGCACTTCTTTACAAGCCTTCAATTTCCGATCCTGTTAAAAGAAATACGAACACCTGGGTTGTAACCAACAAAACAAAGGAATTCATAAGCGTCTACGTGGGGCTTTTCTTTAAGCATCCCGACGATTACATTAACGCATTTTTATCTCTTAACGCGGGATTCCTTGATTTTACGGACGAAACCCATGCTCATATAAATGAGAACCCCGAATTCAAGGGACTCGGATACGTGCAGACAAGATGGGAAGAAAATACGCTCACACCTCTTGGTTTTTCGAAGGATTCAAAATGGAATTCACTGTTTGAAAAACTTGAAAAGTGGAGCAACGACAACTCGTATCTTAAAATTCCCCTTTTAAAATATATTTTCATGCCGGGAATTTATTTCTGGATTTTTGTTTTCGCGCTTGTTTATGCGATTAAGGAAAAGAAATTCAAAGCGTTCTTTGCGCTTTCTTTAATAGCGGGATATTACCTGACGATGCTTTTCGGACCCTGCGTTCAGTTAAGATATGTTTATCCCGTAATGACGGTCGTTCCGTTCATGTTTTTGATTTTCGAAAGAAAACAGGTCACGGTTAAGGAAAATGAAAAAAGATAATGGCACTTTAGATACAATCAAATACTATATGTTGGTTTTCGTTTCGGCACTTTCAACGGTACTTTTGCTCATCCTTGCATTCAGTGCCTTTTTAAAGACCGCTAAAGCGAACAACATGATTGAACAGTACATGCTCGTTGAAAAAGAAAACATTCTCGTGCTTGTTCTTTTACTTGCCGGAGCACTCGCCGGAGGCTACTTCCTGATTAATCATATGACGAAGGAGAGGCTTAAATTCCTGCTTCTTTTCACGATTCTCTGGAATGTTTTCTGGGGAGGATTTTTGATTCTCTTTGCACGTTCGGCACCCGGCGCGGATGCGCTTACGGTATTTGTCATGGCAGGGCAGTTTGCTCATTCGGATTTGAGTTTCATGGACTTTACCGATTCGTATCTTTCATATTATCCGCAGCAGGTCGGCCTTACAGTTTTCCTGGGATACCTGATTAAACTGATTGAACTTCTTCCTTTCGAGGTTTCGCCCCATCATTTCATCAAGGGGCTTTACATCGCGCTTAACTGCGTCACGATCTTTTTCGGATTCAAGACGGTTGAGGAAATCTGGTGCAACGAAAGAATCAGCGCTGTATTCCTTTA
>JAEEGL012180560.1_pt1 | contig 25178 bp, 26 predicted proteins | sample 9134231 | NCBI WGS metagenome assembly JAEEGL01 (sample SAMN16246548, study PRJNA631951) | gut metagenome | biome: gut microbiome; feature: rumen; material: fiber-attached | host: Bos | place: Iran: Karaj | collected 2018-10 | reverse complement strand
GGTCTGCACTATAATCCCAATAATATGGAAAATTGTCTATTTGACAATAAAATAAGCCGATATTTTGGGTTGAGGCATCCAAAACGTAGGTTGGGCCACTCGTTATTCGAGGCTTCGTTTGTGCAACATCCCCAATCAGTCTTCGGAAGTGAAGACGCCAAAATTTGTGAGAATAAAAGATTTTTCGTAATTTTGCGACAAAGACGCGAAGTGACTTGATTTCTGCATAGAGAAAGCATGCTTTTAGCTTCAGGTCAATTATTACCATTTGCGGGATGAAGAAAAATGTATACAAACATTCGTTTGCACGCCGACTGACACGATGGCTCATGTTGGTGTTGTTTGTCATGATGGCGGGTCTAGCATACCTTATCTACGAAGTAGTGAAGATGAGTATGGTGGAAATCGTGGCTCTCAACTTTCATGACATCATGGAGTTGTCGGAAAAAAACATTTGCGATGCCTTGTCGGATGTCAGCGTGGTTGTAGAGAACAATATCTTTTATATTGATCGTGATATCGGTCAACCTGCTGAATTGCAGGCTACCATGGAGCGCATGGTAGCCCAGAATCCGCGGATGCGCAGCTGCGGCATCAGCTTCATCGAGAACTACTTCCCGCAAAAAGGACGCTACTTCTGCCCATATGCCTGGCAAAAAGACAACTTGCAAGTGGTGGGCCAGCCGATACAAGGCTCCGATGCTTCTTATCACGACATCCAGATGTCGATGCTGCCAAGGCGCTTTTTCTTTGTTCCGTCGCAGTAACGGACGATGTGTGCAAAAAGTTATACAAGCCAATATTCAATGAAAACTTTCAAATCGTGGTTGGTGCTTGCATGCCTGATGGGCACTATGGCAAGTTGTGATACCCCCGAAACCATTGCACAATGGTATCCTCGATATGTGGAACCACGTATCGGTACGGCTCATTGCCGTTACTTCCACTTCGCCCCCGGCGCCATGCCCTTTGGCATGGCCAAGCCAGGCCCTAGCACCAACGGACACTTAGGCAACAAAGACGGATGGGAGGCTACGGGTTATGATTACCGAGACGGCTCTATCGAGGGCTTCCCCTGCACCCACGAGTTTCAGGTGGGTGGCATTGTGTTAATGCCTACCTGTGGCAAACTGAAGACCGTCCCTGGGCCCGTAGATTCAGAGGGCGTAGGCTATCGCTCCAAATTCTCACACGACAAGGAAGAAGCCACTGCAGGCTATTACGCTGTCATGTTGCAAGACTATGGCATCAAGGCAGAGGTGACTGCTACGGAGCGTGTCGCTTTCCAACGTTATACCTATCCACAGTCGGCAGAGAGCCGTATCCTCTTCGACATAGGCAACCGTTCGGGTGAGAGTGGTGCAGTGAAGGATGCCCATGTAGAAATCAGTGCAGATGGCAATACCGTGGAGGGGTATGTGATTACCCTGCCTGAGTATGTCAAGAAATATCAGCCTGGTGCTGAGGTGCCTATCTATTTCTCTGCCGTTATCGATAAGGAGATTTCCACTGTTGGTGCCTTCAATGGAGAGCAAGTCAGAGAGGGTGGGAGAGAGGCAAACGGACCGGGTGCGGGTGTCTATGTCACCTTCCCTACCAAAGAGGGCGAACAGGTGACTGTGGCTGTGGGTATTTCCTATACCTCAGTCGAAAATGCCCGTCTGAACCGTGAGGCCGAAGCCAAAGGCATGACATTTGATAAGGCCCGCGAACAAAATGAATGGGCCTGGGAGCAGATGCTGGGCCGCATAGACGTTAGGTTTGCCAAAGACGATGATAAGAAGAAATTCTACACCGGTCTTTACCATGCCATTTTGGGCCGTGGTCTTTGCAGCGATGTCAACGGCGCCTATCCCCGCCATGATGGTGGCGTTGGTCAGTTGCCTATGAAAAATGGGAAACCTGTACACCATATGTACAATACCGATGCTTTTTGGGGTGGACAGTGGAATTTGGGGCAGTTGTGGATTCTGGCCTATCCCGAGTATACCTCAGATTATATCAGCTCTCACCTGCAGGTGTTCAAGGATGCCGGTTGGATGGGCGACGGCCTGGCCAACAGCAGGTATGTGTCGGGGGTGGGAACCAACCAACTTCCGCTCCTCATCAATGCGGCATACCAGTGCGGCATTCGCGACTTCGATGTGCAACTGGCCTATGAGGCTTGCCGTAAGAACGAGTTGGATGGCGATGACCGTCCGTTCGGAGCAGGTAAGTCAGATACCAAGGAGTTTGTTCAGTATGGCTATGTGCCTCATGTGGAGAATGCCGACGGACCGGCCGAGAAGTTCCGTTTCTCTGCTTCGCACACATTGGAGTACTCCTTCACTTCCTGGGCGACAGCTCAACTGGCGAAGGCTCTTGGCAAGTCCGAATATGATCAGTTGATGAGCCTTTCCAAGGGTTGGGAGCGTATCTACAATGATAAGGAAAACTTCATGCACCCCAAGGATGCACAGGGTAAATTCATACCTAACTTCGACCCCATGGAAGTATGGCGTGGGTTCCAGGAAGGCAATGCCTGGCAGTATACCTTCTACGTGCCCCACGATGCCAAGGCGCTGGTGGCCAAAGTGGGCGAGAAAGAGTTCAATGCCCGTCTGGATAGTATCTTTACTCTCTCACAACCCAAAATCTTCAGCGGTGGAATGGAGGTGGGCGCATTCGCAGGCCTGAAAACCCTCTATAATCAAGGCAATCAGCCTTGCCTGCACATCTCCTGGCTTTTCAATGAAGCCAACCGCCCTTCTAAGACCCAGAAGTGGGTACGCGCCATTCTCAACGAATTCTATGGCACCGACGGTATTCATGGCTATGGCTATGGACAGGACGAGGACCAGGGACAGTTGGGCGCATGGTATGTCATTTCCAGCATGGGACTCTTCAGTGTGACGGGTCTGAACGACACAGACCCCGTCTTCTCGTTGGGCAGTCCGCTGTTCCCCAGGATCACCATCCATCTGAGTGAGAAGTACTATTCTGGCAAACGTTTCACCATCACCACTTATGAATCGCTCAGAGCGATGCCCAAGGATGATGAGATATATGTGCAGGAGTATAGCCTCAACGGCAAGAAACTCACCGACCCGCACATACCATTTACCGATGTGGTGAAGGGTGGCAGGTTGAAAATCAAGTTAGGGTCAAAACCAGTGGATGCTTATTAACTCAACTTTCGCAAGTTGAGAGAAGTTAAGAAGTTAAAGGAGTTAAGGAGTTAAGCCATTACATCTGATGGCTAAAGAGATACAGCCTACGATTCATTTGGCTTAACTCCTTAGTGAAGCGATAACTACTTAACTCCTTAACTACCTGCAAGTTGAGTACTTACGAAACTTGAATTGTTAATACTGAATAGCAAATGAAGAAGGATGATAACAAGATGGCTCGAAAGGTGAGAATCACGGCTCTTCGCCAGACAGTCTATCACGACTTGATGGCGAAATATGAGAATCCTATAGAGCACACTTGCGATGTCAAGGAGGGACAACAATGGATTTCCATTGATGGGCAGTGTCCTGAAAGTATGTGCCCCTCGGCCTGGCAATCCATGCGTGAGTTCGTGGAATCTCTGGCCAGAGGGGAGGGCAATTTCTATGATGGATGGATGAAGAACCCGATGAGTGCGATGATTAGTTGCAACGACGGGTTCCGCCCCTTCAGTTTCTATATTGAGGTCGTTGAATAAAAGGAGTTCAGGAGTAGAGAAGTTTAGGAGTAGAGGAGTTCAGACAATAGCTCGCTACTCACCACGATGATCTCAAAGATGGTTGGTTGTGGTAATGTCTGAACTCCTGAACTTCTAAACTCCTGAACTCCTAAATACCCGCATTTGATTCTCAAACGTGCTTTTTACTGAAGAATTTTTTGTGAGCTGAACCTGTGGATGGCTTTTCCAAATCTTCGTAAAAGCAAAGCCGACTGCTTCTTTCCTCCATAAACATTTTTGAGGCCTCCTTAGCATTTCTCGAGAAACTCAGGGTTTCGCGGATGCCCATCGATGCTGCCATGCCTTCTACATCCAGGTCGTCGGTGCCGATGAAAGTGAAAGTCCAGTTCTGTTTTTCCAGTTTCTCAATGAGATTTTTCACCATTTTGAGGTTATATTCTCTTGAGGCGTTCTCATAGCCGTCGGTGATGATGGTCACCAACACCGTGTCTCCATCACGAGTCACTGCGTTTACTTTAGAAATGCCTAGTCCGATGGCATCGTAGAGCGGTGTACAACCCCCTGGCTGGTAATCGCGTTCATGGAGTGGCACCACGTTGAGTCCTTCGGCATTGTCATAATGGAACTTCGTGTGGTCGCTATCGAAGGTAATCAGGGTGACATGCTGCTCCATGTCTGGCTTCTGTTCAGCGACTATTTTGATGGTCTGCAAGGTTTCGTTCATTCCTGAGAAAGCTTGTTGACGGATGATGTTCATGCTGCCGCTCTCGTCGACGATGATCAAATTAAAAACTCTATTTTTCATTTCCATTTTGTTTTTGAAATTGTAATTGTGTATTCATATTAAGCATGCTTCTACTACCAATAAGGCGAAAAACAAAAGAAAATTAAGCAGTGAAAGAAAAAAATCGTATTTTTGCAAAAAAAAGACTGATGGTTGAGATTCTGACGGATGAAGAAATCCTACAAAGGCTGAAACAATACGATGAAAAGGTGACGAAAGAGTTTTTCTACGACACCTGCCATATGGCATATTGTATAGATGACAAGAAATATGGGTTACGCTACAAGACGGGGATGGACTTTTTCTCCCTCGCCCATGAATATTTCCTGCGGTTGGCGAACAACGATTGGAGACAATTGGAGAAGCGCAAACCCAACATAACCCTTGCCAACTGGATGATGAATGGGTTCCACTACCTTGTGCGTGAACGGCTCCGCACCTATTCGGAAGGCTTATTCGAAGAAAGCATAGAGGAAAGGGCTTCCAAAGGTTTGCTGTTGTTCGACGCTCCTGAAGACAATAGTCAGGAGGAGGTGAAACAAATGGTGGAGGAAATCTGCCATGCTTACTATGGTTCCGACCGTAAGGCACAGAGCATCCTGCGCATGATTCTGATCATGGGCATGAAAAGCAAGGAGGTGGCGTCATTGTTGGGCATCACTCCAGCAGCTGTGAGCCAACGCTACCACACGATGATGGACGAGGTGGTGCGACCCTATTTCATCAAATACTATATCCCATCATCAATTGATCACACGATGGGAATATCTGCACCAGAGGAATTGACACTGACACCTCGTCCCAAGAAGGAACAATGCTATCGTTCTGACATGGCATTTGAAGAAAGACAAAAGAGTCTCGGAATTCCGCTTTGGAGAAAAGCCACAGGTATTTTCAGTAAAGACAGCCAAAAGAGCCAAGAGAGCACATCAGACCGAAAACAGTCTTGGGACGGTTGGCGCCATCGTGTTACCCCATCCTCTGTTCAAACACTGCGTGAGAATGAGATATTCGTCTTTGGCAGCGATTTGCGGGGTGTGCATTGTGGTGGTACAGCTTATCAAGCACTACGCCAATTCGGGGCAAAGTTGGGTCAAGGTGTAGGTCCTCAGGGCCAATGCTATGCCATCCCTACCATTGTCGGCGGAATTCACAACATCGAGCCTTATATTGGTGATTTCTATAGGTATGTAACCAGTCATCCAGAATTGATGTTCGTGGTCACTCCTATTGGTTGCGGCATAGCGGGCCACACTCCCAACGACATCGCTCCAATGTTTGAATGGGCAAAGGATGTTGACAATGTCAGTTTGCCACAAGAATTTTGGGAGGTCATCAATAATAACTCAACTTTACGTTGAAAGGAGTTTAGGAGTTTAGGAGTTCAGGAGTTACAGGAGTTCAGACATCTCCTTGACTAACAACCATTGAGCCTAACGAGGTGAATTCTGGACTGTTAGAATATGAAAGAAGAACTACAGATACATAAGAAATCGTTTCGAGAACTGACGCCCTATGAACTTTACGAACTTCTGAGGGTGCGTAGCGAGGTATTTGTGGTTGAGCAGAACTGTGTCTATCAAGATATGGATGGCGATGACCAAAAATCCATTCATCTATGGATGACGGAGGAGGACAGGACTGTAGCCGTGGCTCGTGTTTGCCCGGCAGGAACACACATGAAGGAGATATCTATCGGCAGAGTCATCACCACCGAACGGGGCAAAGGCTATGGCAGGCAAATCATGCTTCATGCCATTGATGCGGCCATAGAATATTTTGATGCAATACGAATCGACATTGAGGCACAGGAATATGCAAAAGGATTCTATGAAAGTGTAGGATTCAAGCAGTCGTCTGACATCTTCATACTCGATGGTATCCCTCACATCAAAATGACTTGGATGAAAACGACAAACAACAATGCCCCTGATGACAGGTGATAGCCAGACATACCAACCCTGTAAAGCCAAAATTGGAAATCAAATAAGCATATGAATCCAGTAGCAATTCGTCTTCTCAATCAGCAACTCATCTCACCTCAGTTCAGTGACCCTGCCGAGGTGGTCAGCCATCTGGGAGCTATGCAGGCTCAGGAATACAGAATGATGCGATGGGCCGTCGAGATGCGCACACGAAAACCGTCACACAAAGCATTTAAAAAGGCTTTTGACAGCGGACGGATCATCCGACTGCATTTGATGCGAGGCACATGGCAACTGGTGTCGGCTGAGGACTACTGGATGATGATCGGCCTCTGTTCCCCCAAAGCCATCGCTGTCACAAAAGGATGGATGAGCAGTAATAAGATAAGCATTCCTGATGAAGAACTGATGCGTGTCAGAGACATCCTGACACAGACCGCTGATCAATTAGGAAGTGTGACCAAAGAGGACTTCGTCGATGCGTTGTCAAAGGAAAACATGAACATGGACGACCATCGGCTGTCGTATCACATCCGTATGGCGGAAATCTCTGGAATACTTTGTAGTGGGGAGTTGCTTCCTCGTAAAGCCACTTATGCCCTTACAGCCAAGAAGGTGCCGAAGAAAGAAACAATGGACAGAGACGAAGCCCTGATGCGCTTCACCTACAAATATTTCCGCAGCCGACAACCAGCCACTTTGGAGGATTTCGTGTGGTGGTCAGGACTGAATATCAGCGACTGTCGTAAAGGAATAGCGCTTTTAGGCGATCGTATTCATATAGAGAGATACAAAGGACGTGAATTCTATTTGACTGACGATTGCCGAACACGTGGCTTTAGGAAGGGCAGGTTTCTTCTGATTCCTCCTTATGATGAATATCTTATCGGCTATAAGTCTCGTGACATTGTACTCCCACCAGAATACAAGCACCATGCCCATAATAATAGCGGTATCTTTCAACCTGTTGTCGCTTACGATGGCAACATCTGCGGCAATTGGGCACCCTTTAGAGACGACTGTCAGGTGCAGTTTTTCAATGGCAAATACAAAACAGAGGATGTTGAGGAGGCATGGCAGACGTATATCAAATATAGACAAATCATATGATGGTAATATGAATAGAGAAATCATCAACATATCAGGCAAGGAGTGCCATCTGTTTGTGCAACCAACAGCCCAGTGCCTGCTCATTCAACCCGTAGATGAACATGATTTGGAGCCTATGGCTGTAGGCCAGAAGGAAAAGCAATTGCTGGAACAAGAGATTGAAATCATCCAGACGCTGTCAGGAAAACCTTTCTCACTAGCGGCTTTCAAGATTGATGACTGGAATCAAGAGCTTACACCTTGGTCAGCATCTCCCGTTTTTGGCAAGGAGCCTTTTGGTGACGGCGCTGAAAAGACATTGGCTTTTATCACAGAGCATCTCCTTCCCGCGCTACAGGGCAAAGAGATTGACACGACACATTGCATCATCGGAGGCTATTCCCTTGCAGGACTGTTTGCACTATGGGCAGCCTATCAGACGGAAAGATTAGAGGCCGTCGCTGCGGTATCACCTTCTGTATGGTATCCAGACTGGATCAAATACACCATAGAAAAGAGACCGTTTGCTCATTCCATTTATCTGAGTCTGGGTGACAAGGAGGAAAAAGCAAAGAACCCCATCATGGCACAGGTGGGCTATGCCATCCGTCAGCAGGAGAAAATATTGCAGCATCAAGGTGTAAACACTATCCTGGAATGGAACGCCGGCAATCATTTTGTGGATTCAGAGAAACGAATGGCTAAGGGTTTTAGTTGGACAATGAATCATATCGCAACTTCAGAGAGAGGATGAAAATTGACGGTCAAAACATTTTTCTGAGAGCCATACGGAATGAACACGTCTCGTCTCCTGACGATTCCTATCCATTTAGTCTCCCCATTGTACGCCATCTACGCACTTTGGAGTTTTCTAAGAGCGTCACGTACATCGTTGGAGAGAATGGTTCGGGGAAGTCTACTCTATTAGAAGCCATCGCTCATCTTTTGGGACTAAATGCAGAAGGAGGCAGCAAAAATTTCAATTTCAAAACAAAGGAGACCCATTCTTCTCTCTATGAAGAATTGCGCGCCATCAGAGCAGATTTGACTTACAAAAATGCCTTCTTCTTCCGTGCGGAGAGCTTCTATAATGTCGCCTCTGAGGTGGACAGGATTGCACAGGATGATCGCAGGATGTTGGATAGCTATGGTGGCGTCAGCCTGCATGAGCAATCGCATGGAGAGAGCTTCATGGCTTTATTTACGAACAGACTGAGAAGTAGGGGACTCTATATTTTCGATGAGCCAGAAGCGGCTTTGTCTTATATGAATCAGCTGCGTTTTCTGGTTTGGATGAAAAAAGCCGTCAACGCTGGTTCTCAAATCATCATCTCCACCCATTCGCCTGTCATCCTCGCTTATCCCGATGCTGAAATCTACGTTGTGGAAGAGGGCCAGCTGAAGACAACATCTTACAATGATTGCTATATCTATCGTGACATGCTGGCATTTGTCAACAACAAAGACCTGGTGGTCAAAGAACTGTTTTCCGAAGATGAAATGTCAAAGTGAAGCATTCCTGTCAAAATGATTGGCTATTTTCAGGAAAAGCAGTAACTTTGCAACCGTAACGTTTAAAGTGCTATTTTAACAAAATCCTATCATGGAAGTTATACAAAGTTTCACCATCGACCACACCCGCCTCAAGCCAGGCATCTATGTCTCGCGTATCGACAAGGGCTTCACTACTTTCGACCTTCGTATCACTGAGCCCAACCAAGAGCCCGCCATGGCCCCTGCAGCCATACATAGTTTAGAGCACCTGATGGCCACATGGTTTCGTAATTCCGAGGCGAAGGAAGACGTGGTATATGTAGGCCCCATGGGTTGTCTCACGGGCATGTATATCATTATGACGGGAACCTACACCGTGGAGGATATGCGGCAACTGACCATCAGATGCTTGGAGTGGATTCTCACACAGACAGAGGTGCCCGCCACACGACCGGAGGCATGTGGTAACTACTTGCTTCATGACTTGCCAATGTGCAAATGGGAGAGTGCCCGCTACCTGGACCGTCTGAAACACGATTTCCACAGCGAATACACGAAACTTCAGATTACCCTCGACGACGGGAAGGTGTTTGCCGACGCATAAGCAACTTTCTTATGACTTATAAACAATTCATCCCTGTTGCTCATCGAGCAGCAGGGATGAAACGTTGATAGCAGATGGTGTTATTTCATAACGACCTTTTGGCCATCAATGATATAGATGCCCTTGGTAGGTTGTGTGACAACCCGTCCGTAGAGATCATAGATGGTCGGAGTGGACGATTCGGCTTGGACAGCGGAGATACCCGTACTGGTGAAGTCGGTATAATAAAGCGTACCGGCGTTGGCCACCTCATTTTTGCTGGGGTCATTGACGTCATAGTCATAAACCATAGCGATGAGCTGTAGATTGTCACGGACATAATCGGCCCTGAGGTCGAACGAGCATTCGTAACTAAAGTCGTTGCCATTCCATTCAATGACCTCGCCCCAGTCACTGTTCACCTTGCGTGTGACATGCTGATGCATGAAATCTGCTGTGGCACCCGACTGGCGACGTGGTTTGATGTTGTTCTCTACCAAGAAGACGGTGATACGTGCAGGGTTAACAGTAAGGTCTTCTTTTGCACGGTTTCCACTGACTTTCACATTCACTTTGTTGGTTTCTTCATCGACATCGGCTTCAACCTTCACTGATACCAATGCAGGTTTTACCATTCGCTCTTCAACCGCAGACTTCAGTTGGTCCAATGATGCAGGGTTGAAGACAGGAGTAAAGCCACTTTTCGTCGCTCTGTCAACCATCAGGGCAGGAGCATAAGTGGAGCCATTTTCATTGTAATACCACAAGTAACTGTTGTCACATGGCACCGTAAGGAAATCGGTATAGTAGCCCGCATGATGGCAGACTGCTACCACGGCGTCTTTATAGGCTTGGTCGTCGAGCAATTCGTGAACATAGCCTGCCACACGTGGGCAGTTAACGCACTCCTCGGTGGTGAACTCCTCAAGGAGTACCACACGTGAGTAGTCGTGTTCCACCACCTCAAACTCATCTGAAGCCACATTGTCCTCCATATTCAGATCGTCGCCCTCATTGAGCTTGCTGATGGTGACAGTCACACGTCCCTTTCCCACTTGTGTGATAGCCGGTGATATCTCGAATTCAAATAGGTTGATACCCAGATAATCTATCACTGTGTCGAGATGGGCCGTATAAACTTCGTCGATGCCGTCGATTCTTGCCTCGACATCAAAACCTGTGATGGTCTGCACACCCAAATTCTTGACAATACCCGTAATACTCATTTTCCCCTTGTCGAGAACATAGTACTCTGGGGTGTCGATGGATGCCAGACGCAGATTGTGTGCCGGCAGATTGTCTCCAAAAACCATACCCTCCACGCAGAGGAGTCCTTCGTCGGAGCGGTCAACCCATTCTTCCTCTCCTAACTTCAAGTATAGTGCGTGGGGCGTAGGCTCAAGAAACACTGACAAACCTTGATTGACCGATGTCTGGTGATAGGAATAACCTATATATAGACCTGTCGTATTCTTGCCATCCAGGGCCAGAGGAGTGTCGAGAGTTATTTCATTCCAACCTTTCTGTATCTTGGACTTGGGGATTCCTCCTTCAGCCAGATTGCTCCCCTCGAGCGTCTCGCGTGCCCACACGCACATGGTGTCGATGCTGATTTTCTGGGCCAGTCCGGCACGAATCACCTTGAGCTCGTTGCCGGCACAGATGTTAACGTCGCTTGCAGGCACCCAAATGGCACCGCTCACCCATACGTTTTTCTCTGACGAGCAGAATTCGCTATGAACGGTCCAACTGGCGTCTCCGTCGCAATAACCGAGGTTGACACTGATATCCTGAGCATTGCTCGCCGTACTAACGGCGAGCAATGTCAGAAGAAGAGATAGGTATTTTCTCATTTTAATGATTACTTAATGATGACTTTCTGTACTTTCACAGAGCCGTCTTTCATCTCAGAACGGACCACATTGACACCCTTCACAAGATGCTCTACCTGCTTGCCATCAACAGTGTAGTATTCGCTGCTGATGATATTCTTGTCGCCGGCGAGAGCGTTGATACCCAGCTCGTTGTACTTCTCATTAGTCATCACGAACAAGTCGTCGAGACGGAGCACATATTGTCCTGTGCAGTCGTGGTGACGGAATACGAGGTAAATGGTCTGCCCGGCATAGTTGTCAAGGTCGATAATCTTTTGTTGCCATCCTTCGACTTTGGTGTAGCTTGAATTGTATTCGGAAGGCTCATTGATCGTCTCCTCAATGAGTGGTTGGAAGTTGTTGAGGATATAATTCACATTTCCATCGTAGATGCAGTCGATATTATCGACGATATAGAAACTATAGTGCTCTGCAAATCTTGTGGGATGGAAGGCACTGATGTAGAACTCTAACTTACCACCATCTGCCGGAATAGCCATAGCTGGCGAGAATGCCCAGTTATCGGGGTTGAAAGGCAGGTCGTAGTCACTCGAAGAAGCTGATCCGATACACTGTATGCCACTGCGTACATACTCAGGACGCTCTCCCCAGAAGTTCCATCCAAGTCTCCATGTGATACCATCGCCGTCATTGTCGAATACTTTCCATCCCATAGCGTCGTCCTCGAAGTCTCCAGGATAGATGATACCCTTCTGCGCCTTTGTTGAAGCGATGACAGGCACGACGACATCACCGGCATTGGTGGTGATGACGACATTGCCGGTATACTCTTTTTCCTCGTCGGAAGGTACTGTCGGGCTGAATGTCAGCGTGACGTCCATGGTTGAGTTGTATGCCACATTATTGTAATAATCCTCAGGCACGATGCCACCAAATGGCTCTCCCTCATTCTCGGGACGAATGGATATGACGGAGAGAGGCTCACTGCCAATGTTTCTGAGTTGCACTTTAGCCTTGGCGCTACGTCCCTCGCTCACATAAGTAGGCTCAAATTCCACAGCCTCATTGTTGACAAGTTCTACGGCATGCTCTTGGAAGTCTTCCACATGGAGTCGGATATTCTTGATCTCAAACCTGTTCTTGCCCACTGTCACAGAGTCGCCATCCTGGGTATAGAGGAATGTGAAGTAGTCGGGGCCCCAGGTATATTCATGCGGGATGAAAGTGAGGAAGTGTGCCCATGAACCTTCGCTGTATGCTGCGAATGCATCAGAACTGACATCGACATCATAGCCATGGAGGTCGAGCATACCCATGTTGCTGCCATTCTGGAATTCAAATCCTGCACGGTCTTTGTACCAGTAGGTAGTGTAGTCGGAGAGGTCTGCTGGTGGGTTACCCCAAGCGTGTCCTTCCCATGAGAGGCGTGCGATTTTTCCCTCAGGAATTCTGATCTCGAGTTTCAGTTGAGAAACAGTGGGGACGAGGTCGCCGTCATCGCAGTTGGCATTGTATGCGATGCCGTCTTCCACGATGAAGGGAGCGTCAGGGCTGGTGCTCACTGTCATATACTCCAGACCCTCTGTGATGACTTGGCTGAAGTCAGGCATCTCAAAGACTTTTGCCTTGACTGGTACAACGTAGTTTCCTGCCGATGTGTTGATGGTGATATTGCCAGTCTTCACACCTGGCACACTTGTTGAGAAAGTGACAGGGATGATGAGGTTAGTGAGTGAGGTGGCTGGTTTTACAGCGGTGACATCGGGTTTGAACTCCTCATTGTCAGACTCTATACCCAACAATGTGAGCGGATTGGAACCGCGGTTCTGAATCAAGATCTCACTGGTTTTGCTGGTGCTGTAGCCATCTTCCACGATGAAGTTGCCAAAGTCGATAAGTTCTGTCTTCAGTTCTGCGGCATCAGCTGGCAGTTCTTCATAGTCGAGGCTGATCCCTGTAAGATACAGTCCGTTTTCTAAGATGCCCGAAGCATACATGTTTTGATGCTGGAAGCGCACGTAATGGTCGCCTGGAGCCAACTCAATCGTTCCATTCATTGGACCTTCGTCGCTCATGGAGAAAGCCGGGGCCTCACTGTCGACGAAATAGCCGGAGAGCACACCCCAAGAGTAGCGGAACGATGGGTCGTTTTTGTGATATCCCTCAAAGCTGAAGGTTCCTTTTTTGCCTTCAGGCACGTTGAAATATACATAGAGATCGGAGATTCCTTTCTCACCTTCAACACCCGACATGGCAGCGGGGACATTGTTGAACTCCACCATTCTGAATGGGAATTCAATCGACGTGTTGAAAGTGAAGTCACCTTTCTTCACAATGGGGGTGAAGTCGGGAAGCGGTACGATAGAGCCAGTGATAGAGACGACCATATTTCCCTCGCTGTCGCCTGTATCATAGTTGATGACGGCGTTGGCCTCGATTTCATCGGCGGGTTCTGGACCGGCCAACTCGAAGACAGCATAACCGTATGACTGTCCACCAATCACGCCTACTGAGGAGCTGGTGATATAACCTTCAGGATCGCTCTCTACATCGACGACGTACTCCACATCCCCCTTACCGATGTTGATGAGAGGAATAGAGTCTTTTACTGCAGCCACATTGGGGAAAGTACTTCCAAGATCGACAGACTCATTAAACGAGATGAGCTCGCCTGTCTCCTTTGGTATGCAGAGTACAATCCTGCGATAGGATTTATAAAGACCATATGACTGTCCGCCTGTGGGAGGATAATATGCCACGGCTACAGACTGGTCGGTGGTGAGTTTCTCGAAATCTCCCTCAACGTGGAAAACGAGTTGCTCGTCGGGATAAAGTGTTCCGGTGTTGTCAATCTGTCCACAAACGAGCGTTCCTATATAATAATTGTAAATAGAGCACACCACTGTGGCATTGGCAAATATAGAGGAGGTCGGCACAGTGATGGTCTTGCTTGCCTCATCATATATTCCAGTGAAATCACTTTCGATAGTAGGTGTGTAGTCGGCTGGGTTGTAGAGCGAGAAGAAATTCTTGAATGTCACTTGATTTCCATCGCGTGCAATACCGACATTGTAAGTGGTGATGTCGCCACCGTTGGGCGCAAACTGATAGTTGCTTGTGGTGCTTTGGGCAACGGTGTAGTAATCCACAGTGTCCACAGCCTCGCCCACGCGTTGCATGGTTTTCTTAAAGGTTTTAGGCTGAGTCGACCGAGCACTTTCGGGCACCATCTTCTCTAGCTTGAGCAAGTCTTCTTGACAAAGCCAGCTAAAAGGATGGTTGGTCGATACCGGACGGTTCATGTCGACCTTCTGTGCGTTGACCGCAAGGACAGCGAACAGTGCTCCAATAAAGCATAAAAGTTTTTTCATAAGCAATAAAGGTTTAGTTAATATGAATTGAAATACAAAATTTTTCTTTCATTCTATATATTTCCCTCTTTCGTTTTCTTGCACCCAGATGTCTTTTCCTGCCATGTGGTAGACCTTCACCCTGCGAGGGGGATTGCTCTCTTCAATGAAGCTGATGCCATTAGTGCCGGCTCCTCCAAAATGGAAACTGACGGTCTGGTTGGCATTTCGCTTGATGTTGGTGATAGGTTTTCCCATGTATTTGCGCCCAGCAAGATTGGGCGTGTAGAGTATAGCCACAGGTACAGAACGGTCGGTGAGTGAGTCGCGTTTGGTATAGGGATATGGGTCACGCTGCAGTGAGAAGTCTGTCTTGGCATCATCATTGTCGGCATGGAATATCGTCATTCGCTGGTGGTTGTTGATGAATGCGCCATACGTCTGAACGACATTGACACCATTGGCTTCCCATATTTGCTTGTCAAAATCCACATGGATAATCAGTAGCCCGTTTCCTGGCAGTGCGGCATCCCATCCCACCTTCTGCCGGTTTTCTAGCAGATAATATTCGTCATGGTTGGCATCATTATAGATAATGTAAGCGTCGCCCCCTTCAGAGAGCGGTTGCATACCATCTATCTGCACCTCATCATCGCATAGTTCGATGGGGTCGAGCCATCCCAGCACCATCCGTTCATGGCTGGTATAACCTGCAGGAATAAAACCGTTGCCGTTGTAATTTCCCATACCCATCACATCCCAGGTATACATTCCAAAATTGCCGGAAGAACCGAGCGCCGTGTCGTAATGCTCTGGAAATCCGAAGCAGTGTGAGAACTCATGGCACATCACCCCGATTCCTGATATCATTGTCGGAGTGAACATCTCACTGCTGCATGCATATTGGTCTATCGTGTAGTTGCCTATTTGTAATACCTTTCCATAGTCACTCATTGACAGACTGTGCTTGTGTGGCCAGATGGTATAGGAGTCGGTGCTGTTGTGTTGTCCTTCACCGGCGAAGACGACGAAGACTTGTTCCACTTCCCCGTCTCCATCCCAGTCATACTGGCTCCAGTCCACAGTGTCTCCTACCAATTGACATGCTTCGGCTATCATCTCACCGGCATGAATATTGTGAGAGGAACCATTGCCGGCATCCTCTCCATAGTACTTGTAACTGCGGGAGAGTTGCACGGGGCCGACCACATCGAAGGAAAAATCAAATTTTCCTCTGCTCTGGCTGAGGAAATAGTCGCGCACACTACCCTTGAACCCCATCTCGTTGGTGAAGCCGGGGGTGTTGGCCACATTGAAGTAGAGCTCCTGTGTGTGGTCTTCCTTCAACTGGCGGTCGGTAAAGTTGGCGAGGATGATAAGGCCCTTGTATGCTCCTTCGTAATGCTTGAAGTCACCGAGTTTGGGTGTTCGTTTGGCTAAGGTTTGGGGAGCCTGCATAGAAACTAGTTCTGTGCTATGTATTTCGCAAAGTTGTTGTTGCTTGTTGAGTTGAAAGAATCGCCCATCGTCTGATTTCCAAAAACTGAGATGTTCGTCACCCATCAGTCTCACTCGCAGGCTGTCGCCCTTTTCCGTGGCGAAGACCCCATAAAGATGACCCGTAGCAGGAACCGCCCCCAAGGAAAGAGGGAAGAGCATGGCTAACATCGAAATAAATAGAAACCGTGGTAAGGATATCATATTTCTATCTTTGATCATCGTTGTTTTGTTAGGTAATATGGTGAAAATCTAGTTATTCTTTGGAGTTTTGATAAAATAGCACTAATTTTGCCGCTAAGATAACAAATTATGAGCAAAACCGCAAGATTATATCCGATTTTTCATGTGACAATTCAAGAATTGGCACATATAAAGGGTATTCAATATATCTTTTCTTGCCTTTTCCTGTTGTTTTTCCCATTTCTCTCGGTGTATTCCTCCGCGCAAATTGAAGATTTGGAACAATACTATAAACGGTATGCCAACACTCCCATCAAGTCTGTTTACCAACAGGGCATGGAATATCTGAAACAGGGTGAGACAGACAAAGCACTGGCTTGTCTGACTGTCATCACAAGCCGGAATTACGATAAAATGGATGACGAAGAGCGCAAGATTTATGATTATGCCCTCAATAATGCTGGAGCCATCGCTCAGATGCGGTCAGACTACCTGATGGCCTTCTCGCTGTTCACCAAGGCGCTTGATTCGGCTGATGACTCTGTGGCATACCGCACTCACAACAATATCGCAGGTATATACATTTATTATAATGATTACGCCAATGCACGCAAGCATCTGGGGCTAGCCTACGACATCGGGGTCAGACAACAAGACTGGTCATCGGTATACAATACCGTACACAATATCCTTGACCTGAACTGGGATATGGACAGTCTGCACAATTCCATGTCGCTCATCGAAGATTTTCGGCAGTTGCAGATTGAACGCAAGGATAGCAACTACATGTTTATTTCTCATTTAGGCAATGGCATGGAGTCATTATACCTCAATCGGTATCCTGAGGCTGTCGGTCATTTTACGAGGGCTATTAATGCGGCAAGTGACCTGCCCTTCAAAGAAAATTATGAAGTTCCCAGTTACATGTATATTGCGAAGGCTTATATGAAAATGGGTGATTACAATGCGGCCCTGTCCAATCTTCGCATTTGTGAGAATTTATCATTGGAGAACAATGCTCTCGACTTGCTCATCACCACCTATCGGTACATGTATTTATGCCACATCCGTTCGGGAAATCTGTCTGCGGCTCATGCAGCCAAATACCGTTACATGGAACTGAAAGACTCCATCAGCAATGCCAACGAGTATGGTAAGATAAAAGACATGGAGTTTTTCTATGAGTCGAATAAATATGAGAAACAACTTCACCAATTGACTTCTGAAAAGAAACTCCGTGGCACCATCTTGTGGGCCATCGGCATAGGACTGCTTCTCACCTTGTTGTTCTTGGCGTTGACAATATTCCAAAACAAGAAACTGAGCGAAAACAACAAAGATCTTTTCAAGAAGAATGTAGCCCTCATCAAATACCAGGAATATGCTGAGAGGTTAGAGTTGGAGAAAACCAAGGAAGATAACAATTCAAAAATAGCAGAGAGTGAACGTTACAAGTCAAGCTGTCTTTCTGACGAAGGAAAGGAGACGCTGCTTGCCCGTATCCGTCGTGTGATGCGCACCCCTTCGGAGTTCTGCCAGGATGATTTTACCATCGACAAACTTGCGATGCTTGTCAACTCCAACACGAAATACGTTTCCCAGGTAATCAATGAGAAGCTTGGGAAGAATTTCAATACCCTGCTCAACGAACAACGCATCAATGAGGTTTGCAAACGGCTTGTCGATACCGCCAACAATGGCAACAAGACCAATGACGCCATTGCAGAGGAAGTGGGCTTCAAGTCGAGAAGCCATTTCATCCGTACGTTTAAAAAGGTTACCGGCCTTACCCCTACACAGTATCAGCGTATGGCAAAGGAGGAGGATATGGCATCAAGTAGTATAGCAGAGCAGATGCCCCCTCTAAGTTGAGGGGGTAGGGGCGTGATCAAGGTTCAGTTGTCTGCTCGATGAAATTTCATGCCGTCCCATTTTAGTGTCAGGGAAGTGATCTTTTTCCCTTCGTAGGTCTTCACGATGATGTCCTTTCCTATCCTAGGAAGTTCAAAGATGCAGGTCGGTTTCACCTCATGCCATTTATCAAACTCCTCTTTTGTCATCTTAATGACCCTTTCAGGACTTGAATAGTGGATAAAATAGGTTTCGTTGTCTTTGTCATATCCATAGTGGGATGGCCCTGTTTCCTTTTCGGTCAGGCAGCCGCCTATCTCTTCATCCAATTCCTCCCATTCGTGCTTGGCTGGATTATATAGACTTAAATCGAGATAGGTGCATTCTGTGATTGCAGGTTGGCCTTCATATATGCAAACGCTATTCCATGCCACCAATTGCTTGCCGTCACTGCGGTTCCAGTAGCACATCTCCACATAAGTATGATCGTCTATTTCTGGCGAATTACTGTCGTAGCGGAAATAGCCGTTCTTGGCATCAAGAGTGATTTGTTCACCCTTCTTTTGAGGTTTTCCTTTCAAGTATCGTTGCCAGGCTTCATACACAGCACCTATCAGTTCGCCTTCTGGCTCACTCAATTGGTTGTTCACGATTTCTCTGATGGTCAGACAGTTGCTTCTGCCTTTTCTTGACGTCTGAGCACTGATACTGCAGCATAGCAGCATCAAGAATAATGTAAATACTATTGTTCTTTTCATAGAGCAAAAATGATGAATTGGTGCTTGTGACTGATTACTGATGAAATTGCGAATAGAGTTGAGTTATTATAAACACTCCTAAATCCACAGTGCAAATATAATAAAAACTCAACAAATACAATCCTAAATCAATGTATTATTCAACTTTTTGAGCTCAAGTGGGCAGGTGTGGCTTCTTGCCATTTGCTTTTCGAGAGATGACCAAGTCCGCGAGGCATTCCCCCTCTAAGTTAGAGGGGGCCAGGGGGAGTGTGTAAGCTACAGAAAATCTGTTTGTTAGTTTTCTCACCTGCGCCCCGTCCAAAAAGAGGTGAGTGCCTTATGAGCCTTGATGACCATGAATAAACTTCTTTAAGAGAAGTTAAATTTATCGTTTTACAATAAATTTTTATTGTTTTTGTTTGGAGGTTGTTCCGATTAGTATTACTTTTGCATATCGAAAATCGATAAATAAGTAAAATGAAACGATAAAATGAGTATGAAAATGACCCGTTTTTTTCACAATGCAGTGAAAAGTCCTGTTCTGACTATCATGCTGTTGGTATTAGTATTCATGATGGCATTTTTGGCTGGTGATATCAACAACATGCAGACGGCAAAAAACACTTACGAATATTACCTCAACTTATGCTATCTGGTAGAGAATATCAGCATCAGTTATTTCATGTGCATTTTCATCATGATGCTTTATCTCACTTATGTTAATAAGCAATACTCTAAATGGACCATACGCCTCTTTAATTTGCTTGGAGTGTCGAGCCTAGCCTATTTCGTCGTGGCGGGACAGGTATATGAATACGTGTTTCATCACATTGGAAGCGGAAACATGGACAAATTGCCCTCGCTGGCCCGCACAGTGTTCACCGGCCCTGTATACTGGATCATCATCGGCTATTTCTTCATTCCCAAGATTTTGAAAGATGCTCAGAAAATGAAGGAAGAGCAAGAATTGACAATATAAATGGAAGATTATTTCAGTAAGTATGAAAAAGAAATTGAATATATTTTGTGTTCTGATGCTGCTGATGATGGCAACAAAATGCATCATTGGCTTTGTCTTCAACTTCAGTGAGAACGCTCAGGCGTTCAAACAGGGATGGGAAGACGGAGGGAAAACCGACGCAACGATGGGCTTTGACTATTTGAGCAGTCTTTTGATGACACTGCTGGCTCTTGTCTGCGTCTTTCTTCTAATACGCTCGTTCATAGCCTTTATACGGTTCATTCTTAATGTCAATCGCGACAAAGTGTTTGTCTGGGACAACATCCCTTTATTGCGCTGGACGGGCTGGGGTATATTGATCCCGACTGTGATATTTACTGCTCATGACCTGCTGGCACATATGCCTGTAGACAAAATCTACAATCAAACGATAGATGATTTTATTTTCAGTTTGTTCTGTCTCATTGTAGCAGAGGTGTTTGCCATCGGACTGAAATTGAAAGAGGAACAAGATTTGACCATTTAGAAGCCTATGGGAAGAATTGTAGTCAACCTCGATGTCGTGATGGCCAAGCGCAAGATGTCGCTTGGAGAATTGTCAGAACGCGTGGGTCTGACACTGGCGAACCTGTCGATATTGAAGACTGGAAAGGCCAAGGCTGTGAGATTCACGACCCTTGAAGCCATCTGCCGCGAATTGGAATGCCAACCTGGTGACATTCTTGAATACAGAGACGAATAATCAACCGATATTTTTTTTAATCATGAAACACGAGATAGAAAAAATTAAAATATATAAGTCGTTTTGGAAATTCGACCTCGCTCTTGCCCTGAGTCTTACCTTCATCGCATGGGGCGTTTACATGTTTCAGAATAGAGATGACGCATATAAGGCCGGCCCGATGATAGTGATTCTCATGTTCTGCATCTTTGCAATCAGTTACATCATTAGATGGATATGCAAGCGTCCAAAACTTGTAATCACTGACGAGACAGTGACAGTGAATACTGATGAGCCTTGGGATGTACACTTCGAAGACGTTGATGCTTTCCACCTGTTCAAATACAAAGGCTATGATGTAATCGGAGTACGCTATAAGCAAGGGAGTGAATACTGGACATCTGAGGAGGAAATCTTGAATGGCAGGGAAGACCGCCGCAGATACCCTGAAAATCTTCACCCAGGCAAACCATACGAAATCTATATCGCCGATTTATCGATGAAGGGTCCTCAACTATGCGATCTTCTAAATGAAAGAATCAGGAAATGAGGCAAAAAACGAACATGCAAATATAGATGCCTGGATGAAGAGATAGAGAGCCGTCTGTCAACCGACCATTGATGTGGTAGAACCTCAACATTTACCCCAATTTTGTTAGTGAAGTGAACAATTTGATGACTGAAGGCAATGGCTTTGATGTCGGTGAAGATACCAACAAACTCACCACCGAACTCCGTGTGTTGGCTCTCATTCGCCTCGGAATACAGGACAACCAGAAGATAGCCGACATCCTTCGCTCGTCCATCACTACGATCTACACCTATCGCTCGAAATTGAAGTCGCGGGCTCGCAACAAAGAAACTTTCGAGGATGACATACGACGGATTGCCACTTATTGAAAAAAACTATTGTTTTTAGCTGATCTTTTCGTATCTTTGTGGTCGAAACAAACGAAACGCACCACCAAGCGCATTTTCTGATAGGATGCCTATGCATCTATCAGCGTCATAGGTGTGATTACTTTTAAAAATGAATGAATGATGGCATACATGAACCAATTTACACTGTCAGATGACTTCCGTCGCGATGAGCTGATCCGCATCATAGAGCATACTGTTGAGAAGCTCACTTTGCCTGAACTTGAAGCTTTGTATTATGATATGATTACTAAGTCGTATATTAATGACAATGAAGTAATATGATACAGCAGATTGAAATCATCTTAAAACCAAGACGTAGAGGCTTTCATTTGGTGACGAGGGAAATCCTGAGCCAGTTGCCAAAGTTGCCGAAAACCGGCATCGTGAACATTTTCACGAAGCACACCAGCTGCGGTTTGAGTATTAATGAGAATGCCGACCCTGATGTCCGTGTGGATATGGAAACCATCTTCAATCATTTGGTTCCTGAAATGACGAATGAACGGGAGAGGGGTGATGCTTACATCGATTCTTTCGAACGAGGAGGCGTTCGCCGAAGTCAGAAGAGCCCTGTATATGTACATACACTGGAAGGAGCCGACGACATGCCTGCTCATGCCAAGTCAACGCTGAGTGGTGTCAGCATCACCATACCTATTACCAATGGCCGTCTGAACCTTGGCATTTGGCAAGGTATCTACTTCTGTGAATACAGAAATAATGGCGGCGCAAGACAGCTGGTAGTAACAATTATAGGAGAATAATATATGAGTGAATTTCGTCAGATGAGGCGCAAGCGTCAGCAGCTTGCCGAGGAAGAGAGTATTGCCATTCTGCAGAAGGCCACAGCAGGCACACTGGCATTGCTTGGTGATGATGATTATCCCTATGCGGTTCCTATCAGTTATGTCTATCATGAGGGGCGGCTGTATTTCCATAGTGCTTTGGAGGGTCACAAGGTGGATGCCATCTGCAAATGTGATAAAGCATCCTTCTGTGTCATTGAGCAGGATGATGTTCAGCCTGAAAAGTATACTACCTTCTTTCGTAGCGTCATAGCTTTTGGCAGAATACACATCATCGAGGATGGTGAAGAGAAACTGGAAACGGCCCGACTGATTGGCAACCGTTACAACCCTTATCAGGATGAAGCCCTGCAGAAAGAGATTGAAAACGGGTTTTCCCGTATGCTGGCCATCCGCTTTGACATCGAACATCTGACAGGCAAAGAAGCTATAGAACTGGTTAAACAGCATCAGAAATGACACTTCCCAAATTCATAGTGACAATGGATGGTGTATTCCGTCTCGGCATGGTCAATCAGCATAAACATCTGCTGAAACCTGGCGACCAGTGCATCGGGGGTGGGTACTACCATTTCGATTTTGTGTCCAACCGCATCATCCTCGACAGGGAGTCATACGACTTTGGCCGTCCTAAATGGCATTTGGTAGAGGTGCTGAAAGTGCCCTCTACCTATCGTGGTATGCGTATAATCTATAAGTATGATGACGGTTTTCATGATGACTTCAATATCAGTGAGGAACTGACCATTGAATATTATGATTGACTTTGATTCCATTTGGCGTAAACAGGAAGTATGGCTGAACCATTTTCCCATGTTTCTTTCGCAACACATAGCCCAACAGTGAAAAAAGGATATGAATATACGGTTTCTTTCACGAATCCCAAGAAAAGACGAAAACACGGATGAAGTTACTTAGAGCAACAACGACGGCAGGACGGGCCGGTGCCTACTATGTTCGCATTCAGGCAATGGCCAGGAAGCATCAGATACCACTCGATGTGGAGTTTGATGAGCATGATACACCCGATACCAAGTACATTGTGGCTGTTGACGACTTCTTGCCTGTCGCCACGTGCCGCCTCTATCCAGAAGATGATCAACACGTGATGCTCGGACGCATTGTTGTGTTACCCGAATATCGTCATCAGGGCATTGGTACACAGGTCGTCAAAGAAGCAGAAGCATGGGCCCGGGAATTAGGTTTCACAACGTCCGTCGTTGAAAGCAGAGATAATAAGATACCTTTTTATGAATCGATGGGCTATGTAGCTGACCTTAGCAAGAAAATCGAAGGTGAGACGTTCACCTGCTACAGGATGGAGAGAGAATTGTTATGAACGACACCTTTGCGATACAGGAAAGAACTGACAGAAACGCATTTTATCAGATAGCATGATGAAGGTTGATATACGAGAAGCAAATAAAATGCAGGCTTCCGAGATAGCTCGCCTGATTATGATGGCAATGACGGATGACTGTTGTCTGTATTTCTGTGGAGTGGGTTATGACCTTGCAGACTTCCATAAGATGATGACCATACTTGTGGAGCGTGAAGACTCACAGTATAGTTACAGGAATACGTTGGTGGCAATGGTTGATGACAAGATTGTTGGTATCGCCGTCAGCTATGATGGTGGTCGTTTGCATGAATTGCGCAAGGCATTCGTCCAAGTTGCAAAAAAATATATTGGAAAAGACCATTCAAGTATGGATGACGAGACGCAGACAGGGGAACTCTATCTCGATTCACTGGCTGTTCTGCCAGACTATCGTCGCCATGGTATTGCCCAGCGGCTTTTGAAAGCAACCAAAGAGAAGGCTGAACAGATGGGACTGCCCTGTGTGGGTTTGCTGGTGGACAAAGGAAATCCTACTGGCGAGGCATTTTATGCGACAGCAGGATTCCTTTATGCGAATGACAACCAATGGGGTGGCCATCCGATGAAACATCTCGTACAGACTAGCATCAGCAGGGCAAATATCACCAAGAGCGAACTGCTAAATGCAAAACTTGAATAATGAGTCCACTTTAAAAAGTGGTTTTTATCAATCCCAAGTCCGCTAGGCATTCCCCCTCTAAGTTAGAGGGGGTTAGGGGGAGTGTGTATCATGCAGATTATCAGTTTGTTAGTATTATATACCAACTTCCCGACCAAAGAGAGATGAGCGTCTTATGAGTCTTGATGACCATGAATAGACTTTTTAAAATGGACTCAATCATTAAGGTAGACTCATTTCATAAAGATTCAAAGCCTCTTTCAGCTTGTCATGCATGTAGTTCATGGCATTCTTGGGATAAATGATCTTGATGCCAGGGCCATATGACATGAAGACGGAGTACATCTCAAAGTTGATGACCACATCAATCCTGAAGATACAGCTTCTGTCTTCGGCATTCTCCTGTAACAGACGCTGGGAGCGATGGATGGGTTTGGTCTTGATATACTTGCTTTGCTCGGCATTCGCCCAAAACTTGATTGTTCTCGGTGTATTCTTGATGTTCTTGCTGACGCCAATCACATCGTCGAAGAAATGCTCAGGATCAAAGTCGGGGTTTTCTTTGAAAGGCACCATGGTGGGTTCCACACTCTTGATGCGGTCAAGAGCCAGGTTGAAAAGCTTCAAGTCATCAGCTTTGGATCCAAACAGGAACCAGCGGTTACGAAACTCCTTCAGCAGATACGGGCAAAGGATGAACTCCTTCGGCTGCCTCGCATTAAAGGACTGATACATGATGCGTAGCGTCTGCTTATGCGCGATATATTT
>JAEEGL014221333.1_pt1 | contig 25180 bp, 22 predicted proteins | sample 9134231 | NCBI WGS metagenome assembly JAEEGL01 (sample SAMN16246548, study PRJNA631951) | gut metagenome | biome: gut microbiome; feature: rumen; material: fiber-attached | host: Bos | place: Iran: Karaj | collected 2018-10 | reverse complement strand
TGGAAGATGTCGACGCTTTCTATCTGGAATATGACGATGCTAGAAGCGGCGGTTTTGAACCGCTGAGATTTGTGCCGGAGAATAAAAAGGTGGTGCTTGGTCTGATCACTTCCAAAAGAGGGGAACTGGAAGACAAAGACAGGATCATTGAACGGATCCATGAAGCAGCTGAATTCGTTCCTCTGGAGAATCTGTGCCTTTCGCCGCAGTGCGGCTTTGCTTCTACGGAAGAGGGGAATAAGCTGACTGAGGAGCAGCAGTGGAAGAAACTGAAACTGATCAAAGAAATTGCCGAAGAGGTCTGGAAATAGAAATAAGAAATGCTGGAAGATTATCACGTACATTGCGATTTCTCCGATGACAGCGAAGAGCCGATGGAAAATCAGATCGAAAAAGCAGTACAGTTGGATCTCGATGAGATCTGTTTTACCGACCACGTGGATTACGGCATCAAGCGGGATCAGGATGATCCGTTGGGGATAGAGACCAAGCAGGCATTCTATATGGGCGAGACCATCACCTGCGTTTTAAGTAACGTCAACTATCCGGAATACTTCCGAAAGCTGAAACAGATGAAACAGCTTTATCAGGACAGGATCACCATCAGAAAGGGTCTGGAATTCGGTGTACAGACGATCACCGTCGATCAGTATGAGAGACTGTTCGACAGATATGAAGATGAACTGGATTTTGTGCTGCTGTCGATGCATCAGGTCGGCAATCTGGAATTCTGGGCTCAGGATTTCCAGAGGGGCAAGACCCGGAAGGAAGCGTATGATGCTTATTACAGAGAGATCTATGAAGTACAGAAGATGTTCAGACACTATTCTGTCCTGGCTCATCTCGATCTTCTGTCCAGATATGATGAAGAAGGAGATTATCCCTTTGAGAACGTGAAGGAGATGGTGGCAGAGATCCTGAAACAGGCCATTGCCGATGACAAGGGGATCGAGATCAACACCGCTTCCTGGCAATACGGTCTGAAGGATACCCAGCCTGCCAGAGAGATCCTGAGGCTTTACAAGGATCTCGGAGGAAGGATCATCACCATCGGCAGTGATGCTCATACCGCGAAATATGTCGGTGCGCATATCAAAGACGCCATGGATATACTGAAAAACGAGATCGGTTTTTCACAGATCTGTACCTTTGATCATATGAGACCGGTGTTTCATGAATTATAAATGAAGGATGACAAGACTTCCAAAATAGGGCAGAATTTCACACTGACTTCTCTGCTGAGATTCGCTCTGCCCGGATTACTGACCAGCATGTCGTCACGTCTGTTTGAAACGCTTGACGATGCGCTTTTTGTTTCGCGTTTTGTCGGGCAGAATGCACTGGCGGGCATAAAGATCCTGATGCCGGTCGACGGTCTGATCCTGGCTCTGACGCATATCTTCGGACTTGGCGCCTGCACCTTTGCGGCAACAGAGATGGGCAGAGGAAACAAGGAAGAGGCGAAGCGGATCTTTACGAAGATGATCATTCTGGCGATCGGTTTTGGCTGCAGCATAGCTGCACTGATGATCGCATTTGATGATCAGATCCTGTCTTTTCTTGGTGCCGGCAGAGACATCATTCAGTATACGGAAGTCTATGTGGCCATCACTTTTGTGACGATGCCGTTCAAACTGGCATCCATGTGCTTCGGAGCGTTCTATTCGGCTGCCGGCAAGCCTTCGATGGGTCTGTTCAATTCCATCCTTTCCGGTGTGATCAATGTCATCACTGACTATATCACCATCGTCGTATTAGGCATGGGTGTCGCCGGCGCAGCGATCGCGACGAGCCTTGGTTTCATCGCCAATTTCATCGTCGGTATCATTTTCTATCTCAACAGAAACAACGATATCTGTTTTGTGAGACCGGAAAGAGGTTACTGGAAAACGTTGTTTGAATCAGCGCATTATTCGCTCTCCCAGGTCACCAACTCCCTGACCATGTCCATGACAGCATTTGTGATCAACAGGACCATCCTTTATTATCTCGGTTCTGACGGTATTGCCGCCAGGTCGATCGTCAACGATATCCGTATGATCCTCAATTCGGCTTTTGTCGGTTTTGCGACAACCGTGGGGCCGATCATGGCTTACAATTACGGCGCCGGAAGAGTAAAGATGCTCAAGAAGATCCTGTATCACAATCTGAAGATCTGGTTTTTCGGCTGCACCGGCCTGATCATCATCGGTCAGTGTCTGAAAGGACCTCTGGTCTCCCTGTTCATGAACCCGAAGACATTTACGCAGTCTTTCTATGACATGACTTATTTCGGGCTGACCGTTGAACTGTTTGCGCCGATCTTTACAGCAGCCTCAATCATAGCGAACCGCATGTTTGTTGCGTTGAGGGCGCAGAAGACAGCGACATTCCTTTCCCTGTTAAGAAATGTCGTCTTCCGTCTGAGTACGATACTGATCCTTCCGAAAATCTTCGGCGGAAACAGTATCTGGTTCTGTTTCCCGGTCGCGGAGGCACTGGCCTTTGTCTGTTATGCGGCGGCGATCATTGCCAATGCCGATAATTACGGCTATGGCAGAAGCGGGATCGCTTATCTGATCGATGCCCGGGATGAAGAGGAGCCTGAATAGATCGTATCGATATTCCGATAAAAAAGACGGCAGGCAAGGAATGCCGCCTGCTCAATTTGTGTTCTTGTAATATTGCAGAAAACAAAGAAAGGAGTTAATGATGATAACAGATTCATTTGACGACAGATCACCGGCTAAGATCAACGTAAAAAAGAATGAAAATGCCGTTCAGGTAGATGCAGTCATATTTACTTTTTCTGAAGAGATCGAAAAGTATGTGATCGCTCACTATGACTGTGAAAAAGTCGGAGAATATGCGATGGCCTGCGGGTCTACTTCGGTATATCTGCTGAAATACCATGGGAAAAGATTCGGTTTCTACAGGACCTGGGTTGGTGCTCCGGCCTGTGTGGGACCGATCGAGGAATTATCGACCGTTCTGGATACTGATAAAATCATTCATTACGGCGGAGCGGGTTGTCTCAATAAAGAGATTGCCAGAGGCAAAGTCATGATTCCGACGGAAGCCTACAGAGACGAAGGAACATCCTACCATTATGCACCGGCATCAGACTATATCCGGATAAAGAATTATAAGATCGTAAAGGATTTTATGGAAAAGGATCGTATTCCATATGTTTTAGGCAAAACCTGGACTACGGATGCCTTCTATAGGGAAACAGTCAATAACTTCGAAAAGCACAAAGCAGACGGCTGTATCTCCGTGGAGATGGAAGGGTCTGCTGTGCAGGCTGTATGCGATTTCCGCGGACTGGATGTATATATGTTTTTCACGAGCGGTGATCTGCTGGATGCACCGGAATGGACCGATAGAAAAGAAAAGGGGCAGATCGAACACACCCAGCATGATCCCGGGCATTTTGACATCGCACTTGGACTTGCAGAGTATGTGGTGAATCTGTAACGATAAATTTACATTTGTTGAATGAAACATTCCTTATTCATAATTTAGAGCACATCTTAGGATGTGCTTTATGATATAAACTGAGTGAAACTAAACAGAATTATGTATTTCTAAATCAGACTAATAAAGAATCTTAGAGAAATCTTAGAGAAATTCTCCGCGCCAAACAAAAAAGCCCCATTTTTGGGACTTTTAGAGCACTTGGCTGCGGATGAAGGAGACGGTACAATATCGTTTCGTATCCGTTTACTAAATTAATAAGCAACACCATATATTTACAAAAAGCCTTTAAATTAGGCTGTTTTTAATGTTCGTCAATTTATGTATCTAAACCATCATAAATGAACCTACAGCCGAAAAAAACACAAATCTTGCAGAAATCTTGCAGATTTTTAGGAGGTACAAGAACACATGGAACAAGAAAAGAAAACTAGATCCGGATCCAGACGCTATTACTGGATGCGCCTGAAGGCGGATTTCTTTGAATCGCCGGAGATCAAGAAACTCAGGAAACTCGCCGGCGGAGACACCTACACGATCATCTATCTGAAGATGATGCTTAAGACGCTTCAGGATGATGGCGTATTCATCTACAAGGAGATCGAGGATTCCTTTGAAAAGGAAGTTGCCCTTGTAATCGATGAAGACGAAAACAATGTTATGATGACGATCGCCTTCCTCAGGGCACACAATCTCCTGGAGGAAGGATATTCGGAGAATGAATATTTCCTGAAAGCAGTACCGGGACTGATTGGCTCGGAAACAAGGGATGCCGAAAGGAAAAGGATCGCACGTTCCAAGGATCCTAAAGCCGTTGAAGCCATCGAAACGGTTGCTGGGGCGGACATTGTCCGTCAATTGTCCGCAAATGTCCGCAATTGTCCGACAGAGATAGAGAAAGAGATAGAAGAAGAGTACATAAGAACAGATTCAGATTCAGAACTAGAACAGAACATACAGAAACAGAATGAACTAGAACAGTACGTACAGGAACAGAACGGACAGGAGCTTGTACAGGGACATATCGGTGCTGAAACTAAAACTTACGAACAGTACGAGACAAGGATTATCTGTGCCCTTGAGGAAGAACAGTACGCTGCATGGAGGGAACTCCTGAGAAAGATGCAGCTGGGAGAGTTAAAGACAACCAGGTCGAATCTTACAAGATATTTCGAACAGATGATGAAACGCTCATGGAAGGACTATTCCGGAAAGCCGATCCGCAACATCGTGAGCTATGTCGAGATGAACTTCGCTGCCCATGCCAGGGACAGGGACATCGCCAGCGAGAAGCTGAAGGAAGAAGGATTCGAGCCCGGATCGGAATTCATATCGTACAGGAAGATGAGCTGATGACAGGAGGTAAAAATAACATGCACAAAATCATATCAGTAAACAACCGCAAGGGAGGCAGCAGTAAAACTACCACCGCCATTAATCTTGCCTATGAATTCGCCAAATCGGGATATAAAACGCTCCTCATCGATCTGGATCCCCAGGGCAATGCATCTTCCAAGTTCGTGGAGGACTACGAGACGATCTTCGGCATCGCGGAAGTGCTGTCCAAAAGCATCAGCATCAACTACGCGATCCACCAGACATCGGCCAGCGAGAACCTCTATATCATCCCGTCTAAGATCGAACTGGATGACGTGGCGGAATACATGCAGGGAAACTCCCAGATCGCCCTGCTGTCAAAGGTGCTGAAGGATCTGAAGGACGAATACCAGATCATCATTCTGGATTCCAATCCGGGAATACCGATACTTTTGAAGAACTGCGTCTATGCAGCGGATCTGATCATCATCCCGGTGAACGTGGACCGCAATTCGATCAAGGGAGTGGATCTTACGCTCAAGAAGATCAGCGAGACGATATTCGATTCTCCAAGTGAACTGGATGTCGATTACAGGATCCTGATCTCCATGGTGACCTATTCGGCAGGTGAACCGACAAACATCGCCAAGGGCGTCCTGAAGGCCGTCAAGGAAGCATACAGAGACAAAGTTCTAGATACGACGATCAGGCTGCAGTCCAAGCCAGCGCAGCTGCAGACCTTCGAGAACGGTTACTACGCTACCGATTTTGATACCGGATACGGCTGCGACTACAGGAAGCTCAAGGAAGAGATCGAGGATCTGATTATAGTGGGACAGTGTCCCGCTTCGGAGGAACTATGAAAGACATACAGCTGAAACTGATCAATACAGAATCGTTTGATTCGATAGAAAAGGCAAGAAAGAGCAAGGTCTGCTTCTTGCCTCTGACAGATTTGAGCACTAATCCCCAGAACTGGATCTACGAGGATTTGGATACCAAGGAGGATCTGGATGAACTGATCGAATCCATTCAGAAGACGGGACTGCAGCAGCCTTTGATTGTAACCAGATCAGACACAGGCCACGTCCTTCTCTCAGGCCATAGAAGACTTAAGGCATTGAAACAGCTTTTCTCGGAAGGAATTGAAGTGAGATATAACGATCTCATCGTGACAGAAGAACATATCCCAGTGATCATCCAGCACGTCTACAGGACGAAGGAGGAACAGTTCAAGGCGCTTGTTGCATCCAACTGCTACAGGCATCTGAGCAAGGAAGCCAACAAAAAACTAATTGCGGAGGCTGTTAAGATCTATAACAGGCAGCTGATGGAAGGAAACACGGATCCGGGAAGAACAAGGGACAATATCGCGAAGATCGCCAACGTATCTGGAAGATCCGTGCAGCGCTATGTCGATATCGGCAAGAAAGGCGAACCGGTGAAGATGAAGGATCAGGAAAATAAAGTTTGCATCCCGGATGAGAATGTGCTGGAGACCGACAGAAAGAAGCTGATAAAGAAACTGGTATCTCTGGAAAACCGCTTCACCGATCTGGAAACAGGAAATTACAGCCAGGAAGATCTGCAGGATATCAAAGTTGCAGCGATACCTCTGATCAACATCATCATGCAGAGGCTGGATATCGATGCCGGTGAGCTGTAGATTCGTGGCAAGTTGCTACAATTCGTCCAATCTATGGTTACAATACGATCCCGTAAACACGCCATAGAAAAGCAGGATAAAGGGTTTGTATACACCCCCTGTATACAAACCCAACTGAACAACTCGGCTCTACCAAGTTTTGCCTTTATTCAAAGGCCTTTTTCCCATTTCCAATGATCAACGGATGTATACGCCGGTGTATACAAACGTATGCAAGAGTATACGGTTTTTAATTTGTAGCAAGTTGCTACAAATGCTATCCGCATGTAATCTGGCGATTGTATCACATGCCCCAATCTCAGACGCTGAATGCCTCCCTTGGCTTTGGAATGCTTAGCATTTTACTGTAAAATAGTTTTATAAAGCGTGTAAGGAAATGAATAAGACGGTAATTATACTGGCAATCGGAATCGTTTTGATACTGATTGCTGCAATCGCGTTTGTGCTTGCAAAGAAGAAGGAACAGGAAAACGACAGGAAAGCCAAAGAGCTTATTCCCAAGATCCAAGATTTTTATAATGCTTTCAGTAAAGATGAATACATTGTCCATTCTGATGAACTAAAAGTTAAAGAGAAGTACAAAGATCTTCATATAAGAGCATCCAAGATAAATCTCAAGACGAAAAACAACAAGTTCGAAACATTCAGAAAGTTCAAAAACGATTACGGTGATCTGCACAAATACGTAGAGAATCTCAACCGTCAGTATATTCAGTCAGAAAACGCGAAGTATAGTGCATTATTTTCTGATATTGATGGTAAATCACTAGATATGCAGCAGAGAGAAGCTGTTATCAGCGACGAGGAGCACAACCTTGTTGTTGCCGGTGCAGGCAGCGGAAAGACTCTAACAATAGCGGGGAAAGTCAAATATCTCTGTGAAACGAAAGGGATTAAACCGGAAGACATTCTCTTGATAACATTTACCAGAAAAGCAGCTCAGGAGATGACTGAAAGGATCGCCAACAAGCTGGGATATCCTGTTCTGGCAACCACGTTCCACAAGCTCGGTCTGGATATTCTCAAGGAATCAAGCAGCGGGGTCTATGATGTCAAGGACGACATGCGTCAGTTTTTCGAAGATTATTTCTCCAAAAACATAGACAATGACAGAGAGATGCTGCAAAACCTGATCAATTTCTTCGCGTACTATCTTCAGCTTCCTTCGGATATGGAGAACTTTGATTCTCTTGGTGAAATGTACGAACACGAGAAGTCGATGGACCTGGAAACGATCAAGTCAAAATATGATAAAGCTTCTTTTGTTGATGAGAATAAGCTGAAGAATTCAGAATCGCAGCTGACTCTGAAACAGGAAAAGGTTAAGTCGCTGCAGGAAATGGAGATAGCCAACTTTCTTTTCCTGCATGGCATAAACTACAAATACGAGGCGACCTATCCTTATCAGGACAGCGAATCGTACAGAAGGACATATAAGCCTGATTTCTATCTTCCGGATTACGATATCTATCTTGAGCACTTCGGTGTAGATGAGAATAACAGATGTAGGTGGCTCACTCCAATCGAAGAAGAGAAGTATGTCGAGGACATGAACTGGAAGAAGAGCTGGCACAAAACAAACGGAACGAAGCTCCTTTGTACCTACTCATACTATTATTCAAAAGGTATTCTTCTGACCGAACTTGAAAAGATGCTCAAACAGAATGGCGTCGAGTTTAAAGACATCGATCTCGCTGATGTGTTCAATGCAGTGTACAAGACACAGGGTAAGAAATACTTCTCCGAATTCATCAGTCTGTGCTGTACCTTTATTTCGTTATTCAAGTCCAACGGTTATGAATTGAGCGACCTGGATGGTCTTGATTACAAGAGCAAGCAGTATGACAACAACTTCTTCAGGAACAGACTGAAAGTCTTTAAAGATATCGTCAGAAAACTGCTTGTCGTCTACAACAACTATCTGAAAGAGAACAACGCTTTCGATTTCTCGGATATGATCAATCTATCCACAAAAACAATTAAAGACGGATATCAGGTGCATAAGTACAGGTATGTCATCATCGATGAATTCCAGGATACTTCTGTCGCCAGATACAGGCTGGTCAAGGCGATCCTTGATCAGACCGGAGCGAAACTCTTGTGCGTCGGCGACGACTGGCAGTCGATCTACCGTTTTGCAGGAAGCGACATCAACCTTTTTACATCGTTCAACGAATACTTCGGATACACGAAGACCATGAAGATCGAGAAGACATACAGAAACTCCCAGCAGCTGATCGATGAAGTCGGAAGATTCATCATGAAGAATCCGCAGCAGATCAGAAAGAACCTTGTTTCCGGAAAGAGTCTGGATACTCCGATTTCATTCTGGAATTACTACGGAAACGACACCGTTTCAGAACTCAGAAAGATAATGGACTATCTTCTTAACGGATCCGGAAGTTCATCTTCCATCCTGCTGCTTGGCAGGACGAACTACGATTTCGAGATCATCAAGGATACCGGTCTGTTCTATGGAAAAGATGTCGAACATCTGCATTACAAGTATTCTCCGGATACGCCGATTTCTTTCCTTACGGTACATCGTTCAAAAGGACTTGAAGCAGATAACGTGATTCTTCTGAATTTCGAGAATTCGGTACTCGGTTTCCCGAACAAGATCGCGGACGATCCGATGCTGGAAATCGTTCTGAGCAAAGCCGATGAATACATGTACGCCGAAGAAAGAAGACTTCTGTATGTTGCCTTGACAAGGACAAAGAACAGAGTCTGCGTTCTTGTGAACGGAGACAGACCGTCTGAATTCATGACTGACTTTCCAATTACAGACAATGTTCAGCAGATGGATCTTTCTATCGAGCAGAACGATACGCAAATGCTATGTCCTAAATGCAAGACAGGCCATCTTGTAAGAAGGAAGAACGAAAAGACGGGATCAGTATTCATCGGATGTTCCAACTATCCGAAATGCGATTATACTGTCAATTCGACCAGAGCTGTTGAGGATAAAAAGAGATGTCCAAGGTGTGGCGGATTCCTGACCTTGCGTCCAGGGAAGTACGGAGCTTTCTATGGATGCTCGAATTATCCGAATTGTCAGTATACGGAAGAATTTGATGAAGTTAAACGCTGCCCTATGTGCGGGTCAGAGATGAAGATCAGAAAAGGAAAGTACGGTCTATTCTGGGGATGCACAAACTACCCTCAATGCAAACATATTGAGAAGTATTGAAAAAATACAATAAAGGAGCGGATAAATGATAAAAGATAAAATCAGTACAGGAAATTGTGGAGAGTACTTTGTAGCAGCAGAACTTGAAAGACATGGTTTTACTGCTGCAGTACCGATGTCAAATACAAGGGATTACGATATCCTCGCTATAAGCAGAGAAGATCCCAACAAACAATACGCAATTCAAGTTAAGACTAACACCGGAAGCAAAACCTCCTGGATACTGAAGGATAAGAATGAGAAAATCTCAAACAGTAATGTTTTCTATGTGTTTGTTAATCTTAATGATGGCGGATATCCCGATTACTATGTCGTTCCAAGCAAAATCGTTGTCGATTATATATCAGAGAATCATCAAATCTGGCTGAATACACCTGGCAAAAAAGGGCAAAAACATAACAATAGCAGTATAAGGACATTCAGATTGGAAAAAGACAGCGAGTATAGAAACGCGTGGGAAAGCCTTTAACTTAAATGCATAAAACTATATAAACACTAAATTGTAGCAAGTTGCTACAAAACTCTTTTCTGCATATCTGTAGTACAAATCTGTACTACAGAATCTATAAACTTGAAAATGAAAAATAGGCTTAAAATATGACAAAACTCAGCAGAGCTGAGTTGTTCAAGTGGCTTTGTAGTACAAATATGTAGTACAAAGCCTTTATCTTGCTTATCCATAAGCAAGTAAAGCAAAAAACTCTAATACTATGTCGAAAGAAAACGATAGTAGAATTCTGATGGTGGGACACTGTCCCACTTTTTCTCATATCATATTATTTGTTTTTTTTAAGGCTATATATCTTAATGAAGATGCAGAAAGGTTTTTATAGAATTCCAAGACATTTTTACTGAAAAGGAACTTCAGGAAATGTGAACCTTTCCACAGCATAGTTCACAATTGTGAGAAAAACTGATAGAAAAGTGAGATAACTTTGAAACGGAGTTATCTCACTTTTTCTGTATATTGGAGATAAGGAGGTTTTTTACAATGGAAGACTATGCAATGGATATTCTTACGGAAAAGCTCATCTCTGCAGGGATGACGAAAACCGATATCGACCATCTTCTGGCCAGATTTCTTCAGGAAGAAGCGTTTCAGTATGTTGAATACATATGCAGTCACCTAGGAGAACTGTGGCGAGAAAAAGGGTGCAGTTCAGAATTGCCATCATAATGAAAAGATCCTGGTTCAGTCTAGGATCCTTGCTTTGCACGCTTGCGTTGCCATATTCTAATACGTAAAATAAACATAGATTATGAAGAAGTTTTTTACTATTATTTTTTCTTTCTTGTTTTTGTTTTGTTTAATCAGCTGCTCTAAAACTAAAACAGATGATAATCAAGTCATGGACGTAAATGAAAACAATCAAATAAATCAGGAAGGAAATACTGCTGAAGAGATAGATATAGGTGTGGAAGAAGAAACTCAGAACGAAGTTTCTGTTTTTCCGATTTGGGTTGAATCAAAAGAAACCATTAAGATAAGATCTGGTTCCTCAACATCCTTTGATCGTATCGGCTATGCAAAGCCAGGAGACAAGTTTATGGTCTTTGAACAGGTAGAGAATGAAGGATACACATGGAACAGAATTGGAAGAAATGAATGGATAGCAGACGATGGCTCTTGGCTGAACAGAATCAATGGGACAACAAACGGCCGGCAAAATCTGTTTTCGTTTACAAAACTTCCAAACAGTATTAAAACAAACTATATCGAATACTCCAAAGACAGAGTGATCACAACATGGTTCTGTGAGTTTGAAAAAGATTCATCTGGAAATATTACTGGCTATAACGAAATATGGAACTATGACACTGAAGGCAGTTCTGATCATCCTGGCGACAGTTACAGATTCGGTACGATACAGCATCCATGCTACGGAAAAACCACGAAACATGAATATGATGCGAAAGGAAACATTGTCAAAGAAACCCTGAATACATCGTATGGTGGAGTCATGACTAAAGAATTTCTATATGACGAGTCAGGGAAGCTGGTTGCAATCATCAATTATCAAAGCGGTTATCCTTCTTTGAATTCGGCTATCGTCTCGCGTTTTGATTACGAAGATAACAGCATCTTTGAAAAGCAATACTGGCAGGATACCGAACTGGAAGAATACTACATCTATGAGCTAAACGGGAATATGGCATTCCAATATATGAATAGCATTGATAAAAACAGCGGTGCTATACTTGATGATTCACGATTGTATAGTTTTTATAGATTTGATTCAGACGGAGACATTATTGAAGTATTTGATCTGAATGGAGATCACTGTTTTATTGATTTTTTGTATAATTACTAATTTATAGATAAAATGATATTAATATAACACTCTTTTGGAGGTCAAATATGGCAATAACAACAGTAATTAAATATGAAGGTGATAATTCTACTTTTATCTGGAAACATCCTACTGTAGATTTCAATAATATGACGCAACTGATCGTAAATGAATCACAGGAAGCTGTTTTCATGATGAATGGTCAGATTATGGATACCTTCACTGCTGGAAAGTACAATCTTGATACTAAATCGTTGCCGATTTTAAGCAGCTTTGTCGACAATCATGTGTATGGAAGGGCCTCTTTCTCAGCAGATGTTTATTTTATAAATCAGACTGTTCAGATGGCATTAAGATGGGGTACAGCTCCAAAGATCAGATTCATTGAACCGATTACGGGTGTTCCTCTTGAGATTGGTGCATCCGGCAGTATGAGCCTAAGGGTTAAAGATTCCAGAAAGCTGCTGGTTAAACTGATAGGCACAACTCATGGAGCAGGCTGGGATAATAAAGAGTCTATTGACTTAAATAACACCATATTCAGTGAAGACGGCACAAAACTGACAAAGTCACTACAAGAACTTTTCAGACCGATGATTAATACCGTTTTCAGAACGAATTTCGCTCCAATTGTAAAAGAGAACAATATCAATATTATTGAAGTAGACCAGTATGTAGAGACCTTGGCTGTTCCAATGAAAGAGAAAGTCAATGAGGGCTTTGAGGATTACGGTCTGACTGTTGTCGATTTCTATATCACAGACATTGTCCTTCCTGAAGAAGATAAAAACTTCCAGAGAATCAAAGGCATCATGGCCTCATCATATTTAGGAGTTAAAGAGGCAGAAGTAGAAGCCAGTATTCTGGCAGCAAGAAGAGCTGTCGAACTTGAACGTGAACAGACGTTAAACGTCAAAAAACAGATGGAAGTACAAAGGAAGAAAATGGATGGTTATGCTGAAGCCGAGATTATGGCGGCTCAAGGTATTACCAAGAAAGATTATCTTCAGGCAGAAGTACAGAAAGCATTTGCTGAAGGCTTGGGCAAGGCAAGCGGAAATGGTTCGTCGGTAGCTGGAGATATGATGCAGATACAGATGGGGATGGCGGCAGCAGCTGCAATGGCTCCTCAGATGAAAGATATGATGTCAGGAACGACAGGAGATAATAATCAGTCTCGGCTGAATCAGACAGACACTGATGTTATTTATTGTCCGAATTGTGGTGCACAGCTTCCTGCAGGCGCCAAATTCTGCATGTCATGCGGCAATCCTTTATCAGTGAATAAGAAATGCCCAAAATGCGGAGCTGAACTTCCTGCAGGTGCAAAATTCTGTCTTAACTGCGGTGAAAAGGTAGGTGACTGATAAATGAAAAAAGGTTTTAGCAGATACATACTGGCGTGGCTGATTGCTTTTGCGGCAACAATTATAGTGGCTCAGATTCTTCCTTTTGAAAAAGGCGATCTCTTTAATTCTGTTTATTATACAATCATCATTTCTTTTGCAATTCAGCTGATCATTTCATCTTTTGCTTTGAATAATAAAAACAAAGAAATATCTCAATCAATCTTCATTTTTTCTATTGTCGGTCTGATCATGGTTTTTGCTACAAACTATTATCTGATTTTTAGACAGCATTATCATAGACCATGGTTTTTTGCTGTCGTAAACGTTATCGTATTGGTTCTTCATTACATCTTCCTTATCGTAATCAATACAGGATTGAGTACCAATGCCGACAGAGATGAAAACTACAATCATTCCGTAGATACTATGAGATCCTTGACAAAGGAAGTTAAAGTCTTATATGACAACACTGATAACAAAGATATTTACAGATTATATGAAGCTTTGAAATTCGCGGATAAAAGATCAAAAAATATAGACCTGGAAGGAAAAATAAAAACCGAAATTATTTCTTTGAAATCTGAAACTGATGCTGATCGAATCAAGGATCAGGTAAACTCTATTATAAAAATGATCAATGAGAGATGAAAACAAAAAAGAAATAAGGGAATTATTGCTGCAGATAGCAAGATGCAGAGAAATAGGTACTGCATGTTCAAATGAAACTCATTGCTGTCATAATATTATAAATACGCAAAGGAATAATATCCGTTTTCAGATACCCGAGCCGTGGAACGGAAATATTGAAACCGCAGAAATCCTTTTTTTCGCATCGAATCCTGCAATAAAGGAAAAAGAATGCTATCCTGATAAAACATGGTGTGAAGATAGTATTGTTGATTTTTTCGAAAAGAGATTTGAGAAAGAAGAATATCGTAATTCAAATTGGTTCAGACGGATAAATAAATATGCAGCATGGATATTAAATAGTGAAGATAGCGAGGAAATAAAGAATAAGATATGCATTTCTGACATCGTTCATTGTAAATCCGAACATCAAAAGGGAGTGAATGATTCAAAGGATCATTGTGCAGATCTGTATCTCTCAGAAATAATAAATACATATATTCAAACACGTGGCGATAAAACAAAATACATCGTTTTATTAGGCAAAGTAGCAGAAAGCTATGAAGAATCGATTAGAAAAATAGGTATTATCCCTATTCGTATGCCTCATCCGTTTGCTTGGAAAGTCACAAACAAGAGAAGAAAAGAGATTATCAGAGAGTGGCAAGAAGATAATCAGAAGAATTAGTTTTCTTATAGTGTGAAAGGGTGTTTTTATGTCAATTATAAACTGTAAAATGTGTGGCGGAAGCCTGAGAGAAATTGATGATTCCGGTATAGCTGTATGCGAATACTGCGGAACTAAGCAGACGATATCCAAAACAAGCGATGACGTTATCAGCAATCTTTATAACAGAGCCAATAATCTCAGGCTGAAGAATGAATTTGACAAGGCTTCTAACATATATGAGAAAATCGTGGAACAGAACGATTCAGAAGCGGAAGCTCATTGGGGACTCGTTCTTTGCAAATATGGAATCGAATATGTGGATGACCCTTATACAGGAAAAAAGATTCCTACCTGTCATAGAACTTCTTTTGATTCCATAAAATCAGATATCGATTATCAGGCAGCTATTGATTATTCTTCTTATAGCCAGCAGCTACTATATGAAGAAGAAGCCAGAGAAATCGACAGGCTGCAGAGGGATATTCTCAATATAGCTAAAAATGAAAAACCGTTTGATGTTTTCATTTGCTATAAGGAAACAGATGAGAACGGAAAAAGGACACTTGATTCTGTCATTGCCAACGATATCTACTATCAGCTGACACAAGAAGGTTTTAAGGTCTTTTTTGCAGCTATTACATTGGAAAATAAACTCGGTCAAGAATACGAACCATATATTTTTGCAGCTCTCAACTCTGCTAAAGTTATGATGGTATTGGGCACAAAACCGGAATACTTTAATGCTGTGTGGGTTAAGAATGAATGGTCAAGATATCTTTCATTGATGAAAAAGGACAGGTCAAAAATCCTGATACCTTGTTACAGAGATATGGATGCATATGATCTTCCGGAAGAGTTTGCATATCTTCAGGCACAGGACATGTCAAAGATCGGGTTTATCAGTGATGTAATAAGAGGGATCAATAAAATACTGAATAGGGAAGAAATAAAAGAAGAATCTTCTCTGGTTGAAAAAACCACCGGTTCAGTTTTCAACACAGGAGCAACTCTGAAAAGGGCTTTCATATTTTTGGAAGATAGGGATTTTGATTCGGCAGATGTTTATCTTAACAGAGTTTTGGATAATGATCCAGAAAACGGAGAAGCTTACTTTGGAAAACTGCTGATTGACTATAACTTAACTTCAAAGAATGATTTATTCCGGATCAAAGAGGATTTTTCGAATAATCGAAATTATATAAGAGCGAAAAAATATTCAAACGAAACTTTTAGAAAAGAAATAGATGACATTTATAACAAATGGTTGGCTGTGAGTAAAGAGAATCAGTTATTTATTCAAAACTGCAAGCAATATAAGAAGTTATTAGAATTTGCAGTAAAGAATCAGAATTATGAAGTAATAAATAAAATCGCACAATACGCAAAAGAAAAACCGGATATCGGCGGAAGTGAGTTGTTTGATATTGTTTCTGAAGAAAAAAATCTTATTCTTAACCGGATCATTGCTGCAGAAGAATATATCAACAAATCTTTCAGCGAGAATAACAACAGGTATTTTCACCAAACAAATCTTGAAATGCTTAAGAAGAATTTGGAGAGCGAAAATGATAATCTTGGCTTTTTGCAAACAAAAAGAAAAAACGAAATTGAATCCAAGCTATCTTTGATTTCTGAAGCCGAAGTATATCAGGAACAGAAAAAAAAGATAGACTTGTTAAAAGAAGAATTGAATAAAATAGAAACAGCATTAAACAGCAAAGCTGAGACAACATCAGTTAATCCTTATGATCTATACAAATCGATCCAGATAGGAGATGTCGTATACTTTGGAACTTATGAGAACAGAAAAGAAGACTATCATTTCAAATGGAGAGTAATCGATAAGAAAAAGAACGAATTACTGTTGTTGATGGACTGTTGTCTGAAGGAAATTCCGTTTAGTAATGAAAGAAGCAAAATAACATGGGAGAATTCATCCCTCAGGATTTGGCTAAACTCCGTTTTTTTAGAGGAAGCATTCTCTGAAAATGAAACAGAACTCATAAAGCAAACAAATGTAAAGTGTAAATACGATCAGATTGAGGAAACAGAGGATTTTCTCTTTCTGTTAAGTGATGATGAAACAGAACAGTATCTTCCTGTTCAAGATGACAGGATCGCATTCCCTCTAATTAAGAATAATGCCGTAGGATGGTGGTGGTTAAGAACTGTAGACCACAAAACAGATTCGGTCTTATTTATTGATTCTATCGGGAGAATCAGAAAAGAAGGAAGAAGCGCAAACGATACAACCGTTTTTGCAAGGCCTGCAATGTGGATTTCTTTCGAATAAAGGAGATGAAAATGCCGGTATTAAAATGTAAAATGTGCGGTGGCAACCTAAATGTAGAGGAAGGTGCCACGACCTGTACCTGTGAATACTGTGGTACCACCCAGACTATTCCCAAGCTGGATGATGAAAAGAAGAATAAGTTATATGATAGAGCCAACCGACTCCGTTTTAATAATGAATTCGATAAGGCCTATTCGGTATATCAGGATATCATTAATGACTTCCCTGAAGAAGCAGAAGCCTATTGGGGCTTACTGTTATGTAAATACGGTATCGAATATGTAGAAGATCCGTATACACTAAAAAGGATCCCAACGTGCCACAGATCATCCTTTGAATCCATCTTTGATGACGACAATTTTGAAATGGTCATGGAAAATGCCGATCCTGTTGCCAGAGACATATACCGAGCAGAAGCCAAGGCTTTTGAAGAGATCAGAAAAGGTATATTGGAAGTCTCCAGTAAGGAAGAACCATATGATATCTTTATCTGTTATAAGGAAACAGATGAATACAATAACAGAACCATAGACTCTGTTATAGCTCAGGATGTCTATAATGCCTTAACAGAAAAAGGCTACAGAGTATTCTTCTCCAGGATCTCACTCGAAGACAAGCTCGGTCAGGAATATGAACCATATATATTTGCAGCATTAAACTCTGCGAAAGTTATGCTTGTATTAGGAACAAAGTATGATTACTTCAATGCGGTCTGGGTAAAGAATGAATGGTCCAGATACCTTCAACTGATAGCTAAAGGTGATAAAAAGACACTGATTCCATGCTACAGAGACATTGATGCCTATGACATGCCTAGGGAGTTCATACATCTGCAGTCCCAGGATATTGCCAAGGTAGGTGCCGTACAGGATCTTGTCAGAGGAATAGAAAAGATCATTCCAAGACAAAAAACCACAACCATAATTCAGGAATCAAAAGCAGGTGGTTCATCTATTAATACAGAAGCTCTTCTGAGAAGAGCAAATATATTCCTTGAAGACGGCGACTTCAAATCAGCTGATGAGTATTTTGACAGAGTATTAGACATTGATCCAGAAAACGGATTTGCTTATTTTGGAAAAATGATGGTGGAGTTGGGAATAATAAGATTTGATAAGATAGATAAGAACATTATATCTATAAATAATCAATATTTTATCAAGGCAAAACGATATGCTAACGGAGATTTTAAGAACTGGCTCATCCAATTAGAGAATGATTCATTATTATATTGGTATGACCACTATAGAGAAATAATTTGTAATTCCAGTGATTTTTCTGAGATTGAAGAATCATATTCTTGGTTCAATGAGAGACCAAATTATAAAGAATCGCAAGCTATTCTTAGAGAGTTTTTAATAAGAATCAATTCTAACGAAAAAGTTAATAAGTATTTTTATAAATGTTCTTTTCTTCTTTCATTAGCTGTTGAGAACAATAAGATGTCGCTAATTAAAGATATTATTGGATTTGGGAAAAAGTTTCCTTTTATTTCATGCAATCAAATAGAAGAAACCGCAAATGACAATATTCATTATCTTTCGGACCAAGTTGAATTGTTAAACAACGAAATAGAATCGTTTATAAATAAAAACAAAAATAATGTTTATCTTAAACACATTGATGACAAAAGCATAAATGATTTAAAAAAAAGCAAAGTTGAAATAGAAAAGGAATACATTAATTCTTCTATAATTAAATTGTTTATCATTCCTGATATAGAAGAAGATTATAAGAACATATCTGCAGCGTTTCCTATAACAAAGTTATATGATCATAGAAAAATCTTGATTAATTTGATCAGTACTTTACAAAATTCCTTGAGTAGTGATTACGAAATAAACAACTATGATTTTTCAATAGATGACATTATGACTGATGATTATTTTACAATGGGCGGTATATCTTCAGGGCGTGATTCCGTTGCTTTCAAATGGAATATTTTGAATAAAGATGATAATTCTTTATCGTTAATTTCAAATGAGTGTATTGCTTATCTTCCTTTTGACAATAAAGAGAATTCTGATGTTTGGGAAAATAGTTCATTATTCAATTGGCTGAACTTAGATTTTATGAGCAACTGTTTTTCAGCATCAGTAAGGAAGTTCTTTATAAATGGAATATCCATTCTTTCTGAGGATGAATATAATAGTTATAAGAACAATAACGATATAAATAATATAAATGTGAAAAATGATTATTGGTGGTTGAAGCGTGATAAAAAAACCCCATGCGGGTGTTGTGTCAATCCTTTTGGTGTGGTTGTAGAAAAAAATCTAAAAGATAGAAAAGTGGGTGTGCGTCCAATAATCATAATCGATTTATAAAACAAAAGTATTAGCAATGAAAACTGGTTTAAGGTTAGTAGATGTTTCTGGTAATGGAACAACAGATTTTACGAAAAAATGTGGACAATGTCCACATTTTTCGTTATATGTTTATTATTGTCTTTTTATCAGTTACATAGTGTTTGCTGCTTCTGGAATCCAAAATTCTTGCATCGGTATCATATAACAGGCAACATATCTCAAATGTTTTGCCTAGATTGATCAGCTTGATCTTTTCAAGCTCATTATAAATCTTGCAATCGTCAGGGCTTTTCTTGTCCAATATGAATCGGATTTCTTTGATATGCTTAGGATCAGCAAGATCTTCAAAGAATAACGTTTCCTTAAAGATAAGTTCTCTCAGTTTATCTTCTTTTTCAGGGCTGTTTATTGCGGAAAGATATTTACTCCGATCATAATACCCTAAAAGGACTTTGTAATAAGGGAATCCGCTTTTCCAATATAGTCCATCAAATGTGAGCAGCTTGTTGTTTTTATATATGAGACGAGGAGCTACATTTATCACATCAAAGAACCTCCATCTGCTTGCCAGATATATCTTGTGTATTTCCCTGAGCTTGTGATTATATTCTTCCTCTTCGTTTTCAAAGAAAATATCATAAGCAATATCGATCGGATCGCCGCCAATGTATTCTGCTAGATTCATGAACAGTTCGTGCCGGGGGAGTTTGGTCCTGCCGCTTTCGATATTTCTAATCTGAGAATTGGACACTTTCAGCAGTTTCGCCAGTTCATCTTGAGACAGTTTTCTGTCTTTTCTTATTTCTTTAAAGTAGGTTGAAAATGACATAACGGTTTCCTCTGACTCTATTATATACATAACCGTTAAAAAAAATTAAGTAAAATGAATTCAAATTGATTGACAAGCGTATAGGAAGATGTAATAATGAATACGTTAAAATAAAATTGTAATAATAAATTGCAATTAACGAATGATCTTTGACAAACAGTCTCATACTAGGCTCATAAATAAACTATCAAGGCTTTCGTAAATATAATGGTTTGTTGCGGAAAGGTAGGAAAATGAAAATAAGTTGGAAAGAGAAGGTAGATCTGATTATAGAGAACCCACAGATCAGTCTGAAACAGATACAGAAACTGTTGGATATCGGTCAGCCATCGGCAATACAAATCAGAGAGGAAACGCTGAAGCTTGCAAAGAAAAACGGAAGATGGGTAGGGGTCAGAAAGGTTCCTACGGATCTTCTGTTGGAAACAGTCGGTCTTGATTATGATTATTTCAAGATGATGGCGAAAAACGAGCTGAGCGCTTCTAGAAACGCTGTTTATGAGAAACAGTAAGATCGAGAAGCTGCTGGCAAAAGGGGAAAACAATTTAACAGATAATGAACGGGAAAGCTTAAAGAAGGAACTGAAGGAATATCAGATCAAAAATGTTCCAATATACGCATATATAAAAGGAAACGAGATCTGTTTCCGGATTGTATATGAGAAGCAATCGTTCCCCGGATATGACGATTATGATGATGCATATGATGATTACCGGGATCTGAAGAAGGGCAGAAAGACAGTTTCCGATCTGAAAGAGATCCGATCCAAGAAAAAGATATCGGAAGTTACATTGGATGACGGACTGGACAGGCTTCTTGACAAGCACACAAAACAGTACAGGAACGGTGATCTGAAGTACAGCAGCTATACGAAAAAGGAAAGTACGATCAGATATCATATTTTGCCGTTCTTCAACAAGAAGCCTATTGCTCTGATCAACAAAAGCGACATAGCTCATTTCGTAGACCATATCATGTACGAGGAACTTTCCCTGCATCATAAGAAAGGGGAAGAGAAACGGCTTTCTGTTGGAATGCAGAGAGAGGTACTGATGTACTTCAAAATGCTCTACAAAGAAACAAAAAGATGGTACAACGTTGAAACGAGCATCGATATCGACTACGAAGTAGAGATGCCCAGCTTGAAAAAGACCAGAAAACAGTACAACAATAAGATCGGAAAGATCATTGAAAACGTTTATAGTGGCGATCTGGAGAAGATACTCAGAAGCATCTACAAACTGGAGAACGGAGCATACAATCCCATCTTCGGGATCATGTTCCTGATCTATTTCACCGGCATGCGCATCGATGAAGTTATCGCCCTGACACCGAACGATTTCGATTCGATCAACAAAACGATTTCGATAACCAAAAGCATTACCTGGCATCCGGATAAGGCAAAAACTTCAAAATCATACGAAGTCACGACCACCAAGACCGGAGCTGAAAGAATAATACTGATCGGTGATACGATCTGCATGTATCTTGATCGGTATATCGAAATGCTGAAAGAACTGTCATTCTATTCGGATGATATGTTCATCTTCTGCAGGATGGGCTATGCCAGAACTGATAATGCTGAAGAAGATCCATTCAGTTTGAAAACGTTTGGCTATCGTGTCAAGACAGCTTACAAAGATGCTGGCCTCATCAATGAGGACGGAACCATTCCCAAGAACCATTCAGCACGTCACGCATTCAACACTTTGTTGAAGGACAATCATATTGAACAGTATGACCGGAACGCCTATGTCGGTCATTCAAACGGAACAAGTGTTAACGAAGGTTATACACACAAATCAAAGAAAGAAGAGATAAGAATTACGAAGATAGTCGAGAAAACTTGCAGAAATCTTGCAGATTTGCTGAAAAAGTGACTAAAAGCATGAAAAAAGCCCCATTTTAAGGGCTTTGAGAACAATTGGCTGCGGATGAAGGAGGTTTCCTTTGAAACACACACTATACGTGACCTTGTAACGACTTATTTGATCTATTCTTCAAAACCTTTATTTTAAAGGTTTTTCTTTTAGTTTCGTATCTTCAGTTTGTTTGACTTTGTCATCAGATATTGAACTTTATCTTACTATATGAAGACCGATCTTGCTGAAATCTTGCCTTTTTTGAGTCATGCCAGTGCTCATTTACTGGAGTAATAATGTAACAGAAACACGCCATATTTAGTTAATTTATCAGATTTATCAATTTATTCAGTTAACACTTACTACTTTTGGTCCTCGATTCACTTTAATCAATAAAACATTTAGAAATACGAGATGTTGTTTTATTCATAAAAGAGAAAAGTAGCGGGATCAACTAATAACATTACATCTATTCTGCAATTACCGTCTGAAATTCACCTATCTAAAAGAAAGGGTTTTTAATTATGGGAAAAATCATAAGTTGTAACAATCAGAAGGGAGGCAGCGGCAAGACGGCCACTTCTGTAAACATTGCAAAAGGTCTTGCAGATGAAGGGTTCAAAACGCTTCTCGTGGATCTGGATCTTCAGGGGAATACTTCCAGCAAATTCAGAGAAGATTTCGAAGAGATTGACGGAATTGTAGAGGCGATTCAGGGAAAGGCCGATATAGAAAAAGTAATATATGGTACTGACTTTGAAAATCTTTATATCATGCCATCCAAACTGGAATGGCTGGACTGTCTTGAGGAGATGGCAAGGGAAGACTATCTGATGGAGGAACAGGAGAAGACCAATACTTCCGTCATGAGAATCAGAAAGCTGCTCGATCCTATCAAGGACGAATACGACGTCATCATCCTGGACAACAATCCAAGCTATAAAACGATACTCAAAAACTGCGTCTATGCAGCGGATCTCATTATCGTTCCGGTCAATATCGACAGGAACGCAATCAAAGGAGTCGACTATACGATCCGGTATATAAGCAAAGTAATCAAGGAGGCGGAAGAGGATATCAAGCCCGGCTTCATGATTCTCATCACCAAGACGACCAGGACAAAGGTCTCCAGAGAATGTGTGGAACTGATCCGGAGATCTTTTCCCGGCATCGTCTTTCAAACGACGATCGCAAACCAGATCGCCCCGGCCGAGAAACAAACCTTTTATGACGATTATTTCATGATAGATAATCCCGAGACCAAAGTAGGCAAGGACTACAAATCGCTGGTCTTGGAGATCAGAAAGGAGATGGAATTATAATGCTGGAACTTAAGCTGAACAATAAAAACAGCATGGCCGACATCGATGACGCCAGGGCGAACAAGCTGGTGTTCATACCGATCTCTCAGCTGGTTCCCAATACCATGAATTCAAAAGAGCTGTCGATCGACGACTCTTTGAAGGAATCGATTAGGGAGATTGGACTGAATGTGCCTCTTGATGTCATAGAGATGGATGACGGAAGATACGAGATCTCCAGCGGAGAAAGAAGATATACCGCTTTTCTCTCGCTGCTTGAAGAGGATCCGAATTTTACATATCTCTGGAAAGGAAGCGGTAGAATCTCGCCTGTAACCAAGGGAATCCCGTGCACTGTAAACAGAAGAGAGCTTTCCAGCGAAGACAGAGACCTCATCAGGCTGATCGGCAACAAGGCAAGGGACTATGATCCTCTGGAGCAGTACAACCTTTTCCTGACAGCCAATCAGGCGTATGAATCAAAAAAGGAAAAAGGGGAGATTTCAAGAGGAGAAGGCAGGAAAAGAGAATGGCTTGCGGATTATCTCAGCATTTCCGAAAGAACCATTCAGAAAATGCTGGACGATTCGTGGATAATCAGCAGCAGAAACTATTCGGATGTTAGGAAGGCAGGAAGCTTTGCCGCATACAGCGATCAGAAAACTCCAGACAAAGAAAAGAAACCTTCTGATATTGGAATGGACAGTTTCAACAGAGAATACAAGTTTCTGGACAAGATCCAGTCCCATCACGAAAAGCTGAACTTTGAAAAAATGGGACTCAGGGAATATCAGATCCAAGATCTGAGAAACAATGCAATGGAAACAATAAAAAGCATCATGGAAAGATACGGAATACAGAAAAAGGACATCAGATAATTGCTGGAACAGATGACAAGGAATGGAGGTGAAGGAAGATGCCAATCATGAAAAAGGGCAGCCACAACAATTGGACAACATTGGACAACCACTGTTTTTTCGACAAGAACCTGTCTTATAAGGAGATCGGTCTTCTGTGCAACATGCTTTCTTTGCCTGACAACTGGAAGTTCAATGTCAGAGGACTGGCGTCGCTTCATACGGATGGCGTCGAATCAGTATCGAATAATCTGAATTCGCTGATCGAAAAAGGATATGTATACAGGCAGCAGCCAAATTCATCCAAGGGTTTTAAAGAAATCGTTTACTGGATCTATCAGAATCCTCAGGACAATCCGTATTTCGAAGAGAAGGAAGTGAGAAGCCCGTGTACGGAAAACCCGTACACGGGAAATCCGGATACGGGAATCCAGGATACGGAAGAACCGTATACGGAAAACAGCGAACTATTAAGTACTAATGTATTCAATACGAATGAATCAAGTACGGATATATCTGTAACAGTAACAGAAGACGATCCCATCTATTCCTTAGAAGAGATCGAATCATGGACCAATGATGAATTCTATTCTCACCTGAATGATGAACAGTACGAAGCACTCAATGAGCTTCTCAGGAAAAGTTTGATTCACGAGATTCGTTCATCCAAGGAAAGTCTCATTCAATTCTTTAGGAAAATGATGATTGGCGGATGGAAAGACGCCCAGGGAAGGCCGATCAGAAACATTGTCGCCTACGTAACCGCACTCTTCAATGCTGAAACAGAGAGAAAGATTATGGAAAAGCAGATGAAAGAAATCGAAGAAGAGGAAGGGGACGGCATGCCTGTCTATGACACTTCAAATAATCCGCCTTTCGATGAAGACAAGTTCAACAGGATTATGGAGGAACTGAAAAAGGAAAGAGAGGAAAAGAAGAAATGATCAGATACAATACATCAAACGACAGGATCTGCAAGATCATCAGATCCTGGTGCAAAGAAAATAATTATATCTACTCGTTCGATGAGGTCGGCAAGAAAAACACCGATGTCTATCCGTTTATCATCTTCGCTCCGTCATATGCGGAGAAGGAACTGATTGAAAGAATAGACTTGCTGAAAAATAGGGGGGTTGCATTATGAGCGAAATAAAGTTGA
>JAEEGL013912167.1_pt1 | contig 25180 bp, 17 predicted proteins | sample 9134231 | NCBI WGS metagenome assembly JAEEGL01 (sample SAMN16246548, study PRJNA631951) | gut metagenome | biome: gut microbiome; feature: rumen; material: fiber-attached | host: Bos | place: Iran: Karaj | collected 2018-10 | reverse complement strand
TCACCGTCTGTCGGAATGGAGTAAGGATCCTCGCCCGGTTTATAATACTTTCCGGTAATGACAACGCCATCCTGGATCAGCGCATTCTCTTCCCAGTTGATATCAATGGCCAGCCCCTCGCAATGCTCTGAACGGGAACTTGCACCGCGCCAACTGTAACCGCCTACGTTCTTGATCGGGAACTTCTCTTCCCCTTCATAGATTTCCTTGAAGATCTGCTGCACCGTCGGTGCGATCTTTTCATGTACTGTCAGTGTTCTGACCTTTGTTATTTTGGTCACGCCGTCAGAAGCGAAATCCCATACATTGATCTTGATCGTTGTCATATGGGCGGCTGCTTCTTCTGCCGATGCAAACTTCCTGTAAGAGATAGAAGAGAAAACTCTCTTACATTTTTGCATATAAGTTTCGTTAGCGGATGCTAACAAATTGAACTTTGCTGACTTAATGTTGGAAAAAGCCGAATGGGTGCTCTTCTTTTTCTTGTTTGCATAAGCTTTGATCTTGTAAAAATATTTCACCCCGTTTTCCTGTCCTTCCACATAGGCGCTGGTTGCGGTAGGAGAGTCGATGGTATCCACCTTTGCATAGACACCCTTTTTGCTGGTGGAACGGTAGATGATATAGCCCTTTGCTCCGGTCACTTTTTTCCATTTCAAAAGTACCGTATCTGCACTGGCTGCAGCTGCAGACTGTAATTTCGGAGCAGACAGCAGCGTCGGAGATGAAATGATATCGGATTCCGCGCTCAGCACCTGACCACCCGTGCTTTTCGCATAGGACTGAATCTTGTAATAATACAGGATTCCCGGTTTGCATTTTTTATCCTTAAGCGTAACAGTGGTGCCTTTTTTTATGGTCTTAAATTTCTTATAAGGTCCGCCTTCTTTCTCGGATTTCAGGATCACGTACCCTTGTGCCTCTTCCACTTTTTCCCAGGTCAGCTGGATAGTCTTATAATTCTTTCCTTCAGCAGCAAAAGAGGCCGGTGTTGCCAGAACAGGCGTCACGGAAACAGCATCGGAATATTCTCCGAGTATTTCCGGCTGGATTGTCGAAGCGGAAGCCTCCGGCGTATCCGACATAACATATGCACTCACACAGAAACTATAGGCACGTCCTGTTACCAGTGGGTTTCCATCCGCGCCAACCGTGATATGAGCCTTGTTTTCCTGCACTCTGGTCAGCTCAATATTGTCGCCTCCCTGAACGAGAAAGATCACATATCCGTTCACGGACGCGACTGCGTTCCATGTAAGGTCTACGCTTGACATACCGCCCGACGTACCTGTCAGACCTGTTACCCTTCCCGGTATCGTTGTCGCCAAAGTCCGGCAAGGAAACAGGAACAGAATAAACAGCATGACCGGCAGCAAAACCACCATTATCCTGTTGTTCATTGCCACTATATCTGCCTTTATTTTTCTGTCCGTCTGATAGCTTTCCGTTCTTCCCATATGATCCTGCCTTTCCGTTATCACTTTGCTTGTGATCCATAAGTTAGCAACCGCTAACTATTTTGAAAAAAGGTACATGCCCTGCCCTTCATAGACCGCATAATACTCATCTTCATAAACCTTCTTTGCATCATCCATGACAGTATATTCACCCTTCAGCATCCCTGCCTCTTCGGTTCTTGCCAGCAGCAGAAAAGTCTTTCCGGTGTGATAACCTTCCCTGTAATAATCCTTCTGCGTCAGCCATTCATAAGGAACGATATTTCCCTGTTCGTCTCCCGTAAAATCACCCACATGGATCTTACCGTTTGACAGATACTCTGTCACCGGTCCGTTCCAGAAGGTTGCATATCCAAAATTATACCCCTCTTTTTCAAGAAAATCCATATAGCCGACTCTTTTTTCACAATCATTGAATTTCACATCCTGCCACAGTTCACTGTAAAGAGAAGACAGCGCCGTGATCAGCAAAAATGCCGGCAAAAGGTTCCTGAGCAGCCCGGACCGAAAAACCACTTTATCCATAAAAATCCCTGCGAAGAATACACCAATGATATAGACCGGGATCCAATAGCGATACTGCTGCAATACATCCGTAAATACCAGCATGAAAAAGTTGATCAGAAAATGAAAGATAAAATAATAACCAAGCAGCCGCTGCACAGGGCTGAGCAATGCACGGCTTTGGATCAGCAGATATAATGTCATCAGGACAAGAACAATCAGAAAGATAACTTTCAGCACACCAGCCAGCCACAGCCGGCTCATCACAGGCACATCATCCCGAAAGCCCACCAGCTGTGCCATGAGCTGAAACGCTTTTAAGAACCGTCCCGGTACATCCGCAAATGGCACAAAACGAACCGCCGACGTATTGTCAAAACTGTAATGGGTACTTAAATAAAACTTATTGATCAGGAATCCCGCAAAAGCAAAGACTGTCAGAAAACACTGCTCCAGCAGAGGATACAGATTGACCTGCAGAAGACTCTGTTTTTTTAGCCGTTGATCATCAGATTCTTCATCCGATTCACTGCTACTGTCTGTCTGAACGATCTGCCGGATCACATTCGTAAAGAGTGCCAGCACCATCGGTGCAAACAGGCAGGCCGGATAACGCAGGCCGGACAGACCCAGAAGCAGGGAAAATACTGCAAGAAGAACAAAACGTAACATCAGCCGGCCGTTTACAACCTTCGATATATCCCGTCCTCCAAGCGCAAACCACCCGGCGCATGACAGTGCAAATCCCAGATACAGATACATACAGATCGTCTGGGATGTATAGAAATTCCCCAGAAACATCATATCCAGATATTCATTGGACCAGGGTGCCAAAAGCAATGCCGCCGCAAGCAGCCTTGCCGGCAGGGATAGTTCCAGTTTTTTTGCAAAGAAATGAAATGCCAAAAGAAGCAGCACAAGAAAAATAAAAATAGAAAGTACTTTTACTGTATGAAAATCAGAAAAAATATAAAACAGCGGCGTCATCACAAGATGGGAATACAGAATGCGGATCTCCGTAGAATAGAACCACTCCTTTGAGATCAACTCCCCCCTGTCACGCAGCAGTTTTGATAAGATCACCTCCGCTGCCATATCAGAGTGCATCAGATGGTTTAAATATAGCAGCGTATACAAAACAAGACAGGCAATCATAAGGCCTGCCGTAAGAAGCGGCAGAAGTGTCTGTATACTCTGCCACGGTTTTAATTCAGCTTTTTGTTTCTGCTCCTGCATAGTCACATGATGCCTGCCCGTATCAGACCTTTATCTTAAGTCCAATAAGGTTTCTGATCCTTATGGGTAAAACCCTGATAACGCGACTTATACTCAGTCAGCAGGTTTTCATACTCCGTCTTTTTCTTTTCCTTCAGTTTCCCGCCAATGGCAGGATCGGCAAGGGCTTTTTCCAGATCGGCAATGGCGGACTGCGCCGCATCTTTGTAATTATTCGAAGCGTTCATTTCCACTCTTTTGATGATGGCAAGGATCTGCTTTTCCTGCGCTGATGTAAAAAGACTCATGAAGGCTCCTCTTTCTTTATCCTTAGATTTCGGCTCCGCATTCTCATGTCGGGCTTCACACTGATATCGGACTTTGCAAAGTCTGACATGCCGATTTGCATTTCCAATTTGTATTTTACCGCAACTAAGGCTATTTCACAACGAAAAAAGAGCGTTTTACATCAAAAAGATTATTTTGTTTCAAATTCAAAGGTCTGCAGGAATTTCTGCGCCCGCTCTGTTTTGGGCGTATGAAAGAACTCCTTCGGATCGGCATCTTCCACGATGGCTCCGCCGTCTAAAAAAATCACTCTGTCAGCGATGGCTTTTGCAAAAGACATTTCATGGGTAACGATGAGCATTGTCCTCTTCTGCTTCGCAAGGTCTAAGATCACATCAAGTACCTCCCTGACCATTTCCGGATCAAGAGCGGCTGTTACTTCGTCAAACAGCAGAACTTCGGGATGCATCATCAGTGCGCGCACAATGGCAACCCTCTGTTTCTGTCCACCGGAAAGCTGCCGCGGATAACTGTCTTTTCTCGCGGCAAGTCCGACTCTGTCAAGAAGATCGATGGCTTCCTTTTCCGCCTCTCCCCGTTTTCTTTTTTGTACCTTAAGCGGAGCCAGAAGCAGGTTTTCCAAAACCGTCTTATGCGGAAACAGTTCATAGCTTTGAAAGACCATGCCGATCTTCTTTCTTGCATCTGTATTTTTCTGCAAAGGATTTACGATCTGACCACCTAATCGCACCGTTCCCTCCTGAATATCCTCCAGTCCGTTGATGCACCTTAGAAGCGTACTTTTCCCGCATCCGGAAGGCCCGACAATCACAACGGTCTCACCTTTTCTAACGGAAAGACTGATATCCTTCAGGACTTCAAAATCCTCATATTGTTTATGCAAATGTTCTATTTCCAAAAGTTCACTCATGAACACTTCACTCCCACTTCTTTTCCAGATATTTTGACAGGCAGCTGATGGGCCAGCAGGCGAAAAAATAGAGCAGAAAAATAACCGCGAATACACCGAAGGCTGCATTGGGTGCGCTCTTTCTGTTTGCCTCAATGATCTGCTGTCCTACCTTCAATACTTCCACGATCCCGACCATCATGATCAGGCTGGTGGTTTTGATCATTCGCGTGATGAGATTGATGGACAGCGGGATCAGCCGCTTTATGATCTGCGGAAGGATCACATACAGATACGTCTGAATACGGGACAGCCCTAACGCCTTGCTGCTTTCATACTGAATGGCGGGTATGCTGAGAAAGCACCCTCTGACAAGATCCGCCATCTCCGCCGTTCCCCAAAAGGAAAAAACAATGACGGAAGAAACTTCCGCAGAGATATTCGTTCCCGTCATTTTGGTAAAACCAAAAAAAACGATAAACAAAAGCACCATCTGGGGCATGATCCTGACGATCTCCAGATAGATCCTTGTGATCACCGTGATGACCGGTTTTTTTGCAGACATCAGCATACCCAGGATCAATCCCGCAATGATACTGATCAGTACGGAAATACCGCTGATCTTCATGGCCACGCCGAGTCCGCCGAGAAGACGCATCAGGTTTTTCCCTTTTAAAATCACCTCAAATCCCATATTTGGTCTCCTGATTTACCGTTAGTTTTTCGTTTGTGTATTTCCCTGTCATGCATTGCAATGCCCATCACTTTTTTATCGATCTAAGCTTTATGCCGCCATCTTCAGTCTGCTCTTTTTCTCGATCAGATACCCGATAAAGGATACCGGAAGCAGCATGATGATGTAGAAAACGACCAGCAAAAACAGACTCTCCGTCGTGTTGTAATACAGGCCGATCAAATCCTTTGCGGTAAACATCAGATCCAGCAGACTGATAGCGGAAAAAACGCTGGTCTCTTTCAAAAGAAAAATCACATTTGCGATAATCCCCGGCAGACTGATGGTAAATGCCTGCGGCAGGATCACATACAAAAAAAGCTGGATGCTGCTCATGCCAAGAGCCCTGGCGCTTTCCGTCTGTATCTTCGGCACCGCCTCTAAGCCGCTTCGGACGCTTTCCGCCATATAACTTCCGCCCAAAAGGCCAAGTCCGAGGCATCCGCAAACCTGCGCCGGTATCTGTATGCCCACGGCCGGCAATCCGTAGTAAATGAAAAACAGCTGCACCAAAAGCGGCGTGTTTCGGAACAATTCCACATAGATCTTCACCACAACCCGGGCCACCGGCACTTTGAAAAACTCAGCAAATGCACAGATCACGCCGATCAAAAATGCCAGCGCTATACCCAGCACGCCGATTTTTACCGTCAGCAAAAAAGCCTCTGTATATGCCGGAATATATGACTGAACAACTGCAAAATTCATATTTCTTACCGCTTTCTGTGATCAAGGCGCGATGCGATCCTTGTCCCTGCATTCTGAATGATCTGAAAGATGACGATGAGCAGCGCTACCGTCACAACCATAATGTCTGTCTGCCATCTGTAATAGCCGTATCTGACCGCAATATCCCCCAGGCCGCCTCCGCCTACGGTTCCTGACATCGCGGAATACCCAAGCAAAATACCTGTTGTGATCGTTGCCCCTGTAAACAGTGAAACCCTTGCTTCCACCAGCAGCACCTTAAAAATGATCTGCCATATGCTTGCTCCCATGGAGCGGGCCATTTCGATCACCCCGGCATCCACTTCATTCAGCGCTGATTCCACTACCCTTGCGATATAAGGCGCCGCGCAGATGACGAGCGGAACGATGGTCGCCGTCGAACCGTAACTCTTTCCGACAACCAGCCTGGTAAAGGGGATCAGCACGATCAGCAGGATCAGAAACGGAACACTCCTGATAATATTGCAGATAAAATCTCCGATCCCATAAATAACCTTATTGGGCTTCAGGCCGTCCTTCTTTGTCACATATAAAGCAATCCCGAATGGAAGTCCTAAAACATAGCCGAAAAAGGCTGAGAAAAATGTCATATACAGGGTGTCCCGAATCCCCTCTAATAACATCTGTAAAACTTTTTCATCAAACAACTTCCTTCACCTCCTGAATTGATCATGAGTCTTCAGCTCCGTATTTTTCATATCGGATCTCACACAACCGCCGGCTCCCCATTCTTTTCAAAATTCCTGATATATCTGACCTTTCTCTCAAAGATCAGATCCCTTGCCGCATCTGACTGCGGCGACCGGAAGATCTCATCAACAGTGCCTTCTTCCACTAAGGCTCCATTGTCTATGATCGCAACCTTTTTACAGATCTGCGATACGACCGACATCTGATGTGTAATGATCACGATAGTGATCCCGTACTTTTCGTTAATCTCTTTTAAGAGGCTCAAAATGGCCTTTGTCGTCTGGGGATCGAGCGCACTGGTTGCTTCATCGCAAAGCAGGATCTTCGGCTCCGTGGCCAGCGCCCTGGCAATGGCTACTCTCTGTTTTTGCCCGCCGGACAGCTGGGAAGGATAAGCTTTTTCTTTGTCACCGATCCCGACTGTCTCAAGCAGTTTCCGCGCTTTCTCTCTTGCCTGCTTTTTTTTCATGCCGGCAATCTCCAGCGGAAAACAGACATTATCCAGGGCGTTTTTCTGCTCTAAAAGATAGAAGCTTTGAAAGATCATCCCGATCTCGCTGCGTTTTTTTCGAAGCTGTTTTTCGTTTAAGTCTTCCAGGTCAACACCGTCGATCAGCACCTTTCCCTGCGTCGGTTTTTCCAGATAATTGATACAGCGGACCAGGGTGCTTTTTCCCGCTCCGGACATCCCGATGATTCCGAAGATATCTCCTTTTTCGATGGAAAGATCAATATCCCGAAGTGCCTCGACCGTCTGTCCATTTCCTTCAAATCTTTTTGTCAGATTTCTGATCTCAATTTCACTCATATCTTCATCATTCCTTTACCAAAAATACGGGAGGACCAAAACGGCCCTCCCCTTCATTTTCAAAACATCTTACTCAAAGAATACAACAGCTCCGTCATAGGTATCTTCAATGAACTGTTTGATCTCATCGGACCGAAGCACAGCCACCAGCGCTTTGATCTTATCGCTTGCCTCGTTGCCTTCTTTCACCGCTACGATATTGACATAGGTTTTGGCCGCCACGGAATCACTGGCCTCATAAGCAATGGAGTCTTTTCCGACGGAATAACCTGCTTCCAATGCATAGTTTCCGTTCAGCACCACGTATTCTACTTCATCTACAACTCTCGCAACCTGCGCCGCCTCGAGTTCCACAAACTGAAGGTTATACGGGTTTTCCGTGATATCATTCACCGTTGCCGTCAGGTCTGCGCCGTCTTTGAGTGTCAGCAGTCCGTTATCCTGCAAAAGCAGAAGGGCTCTTGCTTCATTGGTGGTATCATTGGGTACTGCGATGCTGTCACCGTCCGCTACTTCATCAAGGCTTTTCTTGGTGCCGGGATAGATCCCGAAGGGCTCGTAGTGAATGCCGCCCGCATTGACGATATGTGTTCCCTGCTCATCATTAAAACTGTCAAGATAAGGAACGTGCTGGAAATAGTTCGCATCAAATTCACCGGATTCCACAACCAGGTTAGGCTGTACGTAATCATCAAATTCCACAACGTCCAGTGTATAACCATACTGCTCTAAAACATCAGCTGCTTTTGCAAGGATCTCCGCATGAGGTACCGGCGATGCTGCAATCTTGATGGTCTCTCCGTTACCGGGAACGATGTCAAGCGCATCTTCTGCCTTTGTCTCTTCAGAAGTTTCATCCTGCGCCGCTGCATCTTCAGCCGGCGCTGTGCTGACAACGCCGCCTTCTACAACAAGGGTATCTTCATAATCGGCGCCGTAGGTATCTAAAAGCGTTGCTTCATAATCTGCATGGAAGAAGTTTTCCTCACCGAGCGTTTTGATCTCATCATTGATCCAGTCAAGCAGGGTTGTGTTGCCTTTGGACACTGCAGGAGCGATGGTATCCTGACTGCCGAGGGAAGGAATGCCGACTACATATCCCTCATTTTCAAGGGCATAGGCGATCACTTCTGTATTATCGTTCGCCCATGCAATGCCTGTCCCGTTCTCAAAGGACGTCTTTGCTGTTGCATAGGTATCAAACTTCTGCAGTTTAATATCAGGGTATTCCTTTTCCAGATACGTCTCCGCGGTCGTACCGGAGATGACTATGACCTGATCATCCGCGCCAATCTGGTCAAGGCTTTCGATCACATTGTCTTCATGAGATACAACGCCAAGTGCCACATTCATGTAGGGAAGTGCGAAATCAACTTTTTGCGCTCTTTCTTCTGTTACCGTAAAGTTAGCCAGTACGATATCAACCTTACCTGTCTCAAGATATTCCACCCTGCTTGCTGCTTCCGTTGATACATAGTTGATCTTGACACCCAGGTCCTTACCGAGTCTTTCAGCAAAGTAAACATCATATCCCTGATACTCACCGTTTTCATCCACGAAACCAAATGGGTTTTTGTCTGAAAAAACACCGATATTTACAGTTCCGTCTGCTTTGATCTCATCGAGTGTCCTGTAGACCTGATTGGCTCCTGCAACAATCTCACCGTTTGTATTCGTCTCTACTTTTGCTCCGCCGCATCCTGTCAGCGCAAATACGCTTACGCCTAACGTGATGATGCCTGCGACCAGTTTCTTTACAATATTCTTTTTCATAATTTCTCCTCCAAATTGATTAGCAGCTTATTCTCTGTATTCTCATATTTGCTTTTCACTGCTATCACTTTCTTCTTTTATTTTCGTTCCGATTATCAGATCGGATCATCTTTGTCTACATTGTCCCATGGTTTTCCGGGCATGAAAAAAGCCCGGGATCACTCCCAGGCAATGGCTTTCTACATTCATCCGAATGACAGATTACTGTATGTGGACGCATGACAAATGAGCCAAACGCCCGGCCATATTACTTGCCTGGGAGCAAAGCATTCGACAACACCTGCAGCAACACATTTGTGTATCCATCATAGTTGTTCTGATCTCTGTTCTCATTTGTCATTCTCCTTTCTGACCAGCAGCCTTTCGGCTCTGTATTCTATATTTTCCTTACGAGTTGCAATAATACACCTATTTACATAGTATGTCAATAGGTAATTTCTGTTTTTCTGTATTTTTTATTTCCCCCTCTTTTTGACCGGGGCTGTTTTTTCCATTTTATCCAGCCTGTGGGCCAGGTTTTCAACGATCTCAAGCCTTGCCTTTCCCTTATCGGTTACAGGCCCCATGATCACGCCTTTTCTCTTATCGTAATACACCAGGGCTTTGTTTTTCAGTCCGGCAAGTTCGCTCTTATCTGCCTTCCTGCCGTTTTGCTCTGTACTGTTTACCAGTGCATCAAGGCTGTTATAGAGTTTTTCCATATAGGAAGACCGAAATGCCCCGTCAAGCATGTACAGGTCTTTTAACTCTTTTCTCGTACGCCTTAAATAGTCAAGATCCTTCGCTGAAAGTGTGACTGTCTCCTTTGGCCTATCCTGTACAGGCGCTTTCTTTCCTGCCCTTTTGGACCGGCGCGCCTCTTCCTCTTCTGCTTTCTTTGCGCCTTCGACCTGTGGGTTCATACCGGCACGGATCTGGTTTCTGTATTCCCTGTAAATGCCCTTTGCATCTCCTGCGTCTAACATGGCGCGTGCCAGGATATCCGGTTCCTTCAACAGTTGCCCTGCCATGGCATTCACACAGGCAACAACATCCTTCGTACAGAGTTGCCCCTGCGCATTTATCCGAATATAACCCTCCTGCGGCTGATCCGATAAAATGGTATGTCCGAAAAACGATTTCCGCGCGCCTTCTGTCTGCAGAAGAGAGCATACGACAATATTTGCCGCATTCTGCATATCCTCATTGTTATCGGGCCAGAGACGATGCGACTTGCCGGCTTCCTGATACAGCTTAAGATATCCTTTATAATGCTGCTTTGTCTGTGCTACGGAGATCCATTCCCGGTCAGGTTCGATCATTTCCGAAGGCTGCAGGTATACCGGCTCAGCGGCTATCGGCTCGATCTGCTCTATTTGTTTTTCCCGGTTATCCCGGATTTCCTGCTTTTCCTGATGTACCGGATTATCCTGTATGATCTGTTCTTCCTGATGCTGCCGGTTTTCCTGTATGACCTGTTTTTCCTGACGCTGCGGGTTTTCCTGTATGACCTGTTTTTCCTGATCCCCCGGTTCTGCAAAGGCGTCCTGCGGATCGGTCTTTTCTTTTTTCGCCGGCACAAAAAACAGAAGGTGCTCGCACGCGGCTTTTGTATGCTTATCCCGCATGCCGCTTTCCTTTGCAATGGCTTCGATCTGTGTCTGTACCTGCATGTAAAAATCGTACTTCTCATCACCCGGTTTGCAATTTGCCAATTCCGTTTTCAGATCGCCCAGGGCGCTTTGTACCGCATTAGAATAATATCTTGCAAAGCCCCTGGTTTCCTTTTGATGGAGATGCTTTCTTTCCCAGCCCACAAGTTCTGCCGCGAAAGCTTTTGCGTCTTTTTGATAATAGGCATCCTCCAGCTTTGCAAAAGCCGTCTCTTCCCTTCTGACAAGGCAGTCTGTGATACACTGCACACTGCTCTTTAATTCCTTCGGCCATGCCGTGGAAAAATTCAGGTCATAGAGATGGGACAGCGTTGCATTCATGACAACGTCATCCAGCTTTCCCATTGTGAGCAAGGTTTGCTGATTGAGCTGATCATATTCATTTCCGCCAAACGTCAGCAGATTGTACATCGCCCGATAGACATTCTCCTCAGCCTGATTCCTGGGCCTTGGCAGACCCCTGTAGACCAGGGAAGACGCAAAGGTGTCATAATAATCCTTGTCTCCGATTACCTCCACTACCTTCTTTGTATTGTCAGCAGCATAACCGAAATCTCCGGTATACTGCCAGTCAGCCGAAGCGAGCAGACTCTTTCCGCCCTGATAAGGACCCTTGTCCGGACCGCCAAGGATGCTGCGGCCGCCCTGACCGTAGCCGATACTGCCGAGCATCGCCTGGCGCTGTGCATTCTTTTCGGCTATTTCTTTCAGTCCCGGATCATCTTGAAGAGCCTGGATTTTCACCTGTCCCTGCGGATCGATAAAACCGTCTGCATCGAACTTATCGATCGTTATAGCCGGATCGATCTTTTCGATCTCTTCAAGGACTTTGATATAGCCCTTAAGATATTGCAGGGATTTTTGCTGATACTCAGACAGCTGTATCCCTTCAATCCCCTTTGTATTGACATATTGGCCGCTCTCATCGTTATAGACGGCGATCCCATGTACCACCGCATTGTAAAACTGCGTTAAGTTATTTTTGTAGTTCGATACGGAAAGTTTATCGACAAAGTCTTCCTCACCCGGATCCTCTTTTCCTGCCTTCAGATTGGTCATGACGATATTCATGGCAACCCTATGCTGTGGATCCGCTTCCAAGTCATGGATATCATACAGATTGGCAATGGCATCAAGCAGCGTTTCATCCTTTTCCACATCAAAATGATTTGTGATGCCAAAAAGCCCCCTGAAGGCGCGGTAAGAATCCGTGTTTCCGAAAAACACCCTTTTCCCTTTGTATGATGTCGGAACCTTAAACCTGTCCTGTCTCGGATCGATCGGGGCCGGCGCGACTAACATGGCTTCCTGCTGCGCTTTCTTTAAAGGCTCGATCTCCTTACGGTAATCATCCCGCTCTTTTATGATCCGGTTTCTCTTATCCGAAAGTGCCTTTTCTTCCTCATCGGAACGATCCTTCGCTTTTTGGCGGAGAGATTCCATATTCAACTTCTTCGGCAGATAGGTTTTCTCCGTCATGAAAAAGCCCGGTTTCAAATGCTGCCGAAAAGATGCCTCGTCATCCGGAAGATCAATGCCTCCGGTACAACCGATCAGAACGCCGTTCTGCCTTCTCTCATCTTCGAATACGAGCTGATTTTGCAGGGCGCCGTTGATCACAGTGCCATCCTGCGTTACCGTCGTATTCGGACTTGCGGTATTATACAGAACATCGCCTTCCTTGGACAGTTTGATATCCTCAAGCCATGTCAGCGAGAAAGAGTCAGCATTCACGCCGTTGATGGCAGGGTATAACAGTTGCGACAGATTCGCCGTATGGGTGGCATTCGGATCTGCATTTGCCTCTCCCTCCGGCGGCATGGAGTTTTTATAATAGACGGTATTGCCTTCAATCCCGACAATGGTCAGGTAATGACCATCCATCATCAGGCCCACAGGTGAGTGATGGTCACGCACAGCCTCTGTGATCTGCTTCTTTACCGCCTCTTCTATGGCTGAAGAATAGATGAGCTTATCTGAATCATTCTCATTTGCGCCATTCTTATAACTATGATAAGAGATGATATCCATGCTCTTGATCATGGTATCCGGCATCAGATCAAGCGCCAGATCACCCATTTCAAGCATGGTGCTTTTGACATCGGAGTTCATCTCCGTGCTCGTATTTTCTCCAAACTGTTCCCCCTCCGAAAGAACCGGACGGTAGGCACGGATATCCTCCTGGGTGATATCCTGAATCCCGCGGCTTTGAAGCAGCATCTGATAAAAACAGGACCAGCACCCGTTATCGGCCGTCTGAAAAGAAGGCTGGTCGATGCCCTGCAAAACATAGACACCGTTTTCGGCATCCGCGACAGTCTCCGGGATTTTCTGCACATAGGTTTTATCCTGTACCTGCTTTCGGATCATTGACGTCTTGTCAGATAGTTTTTGCAGACTGTCCCTTTTATGCGTCAGGTACTGTTTCTCGATATCCGACAGCTGATCCTTGTTCTCATCAAGGAACCGGCCGACCTTTGACGGATCTGCACAGTTGCGCACCCACACGGGGATCTTATTCGGATCGAGATTCGGATATTCCCAGTCATTATGACGGATACTCGGATTTGGCATAACTATCCTCCTGGTTTACTAATCTATCAGCAGTTTTCGGCTTCTTGTTTTGTCAGAATTTTTTTACGGTTTTCTTTTGCGCTTTCACGTTCCCATTCACATTCTTTTGTGTTCCTGTGGCTTTCTCAATCTCGATGCCTGTTATTTTTGCGCCCTGATCGATCGCCTTATCGAGCCCCTTTTTCAGTTGCTTTTTATCCGCTTTCATCCGGTTGGCATGATAGGTTTGTATATAACTCTCCGGACGCTCATGGACACATTTTCTAAACAAGGGACTTTCAGAAAGCTTTTCCGCATCCTGATGGAATTTCAGGTTAAACTCCCTTGAATTGAAATCATGATTCATCTGATTTAACTCCACCTCCGATGCCTTATTGATCTGATCGAAGTAAAATGCCTTATAGTAGTTCCTGGCCTTTTGCATCATGGTCTCTGTACCGATGGAATAATCCAGTTTTTCCCCTGTTGTCACTGCATCCTGGGACATCTCGGTGATCTTCTTTTTCAGCGCTCTTCTTCGCCGCACAGCGGTCATTGCATTGTCCCTTTGCCCTGTGATCTCATCTGCTGATAAGTCCTTTGATCCTCCGTCCAGTCCGGACCTTTTACAGTTTTTTTCAAATTGCTCGATTTGGTTTTTGAAAGAAAATTCTCTTGGATTACCGCAATTATGAGGCCCTGCGACAACAAGGTCTTTACTCATCTGATCAAACATTTCCAGGGAATCCGTTGCCAGTTTTACCCCGCCTTTCGCTTCTGCAAGACGCCTTCTTCCGTCACGAAGCCATGCATGGGTCAGATTATCACGCTCAGAAACATACTTCGCCGAAGCCTTTTTGAACTGGGTAAGCGCCGCCTTCAGATCATTCATATTATTAGCCGATTTTTTCAGATCGGTCTTCTCAATACAAGTTTGCAGTGCAACAGTCATGTCCTGATAGTATTTGCTGCCCTCAAATCCGGCATTCTTACCAAAATTAGCTTCCGGATTTTCCTGCGTCTGCGCCAGTCTGCCTTTCATTTCCATGAGTTTTTTGCGAAGCTCCGTTACTTCATCATAGAAAGCCTTTTCCTTTGCAAGCATATGGCGGCTTCCCGTCACCCTGCCCGGAATATTTTCCCGCGGACTTAGCTTCTTGTTCATGGTGTACATATCAATCGTGACATCACATTTGCCGTGCATTGCTGCATTCAGGATCTCCGCCTTGTATAGGGTTTCCTTCAGCTTCGGATCTTGCACAGAGGCATATTTTTCTCCCCAGCGCTCTTCCGCCGTTTTTCCATCCACCCTGAACACTTCGTAAGGTTTCTTTCCAAGCAAACGATAGTAAGAGATCTGATGATCGGCCGCTAACTTTTTGAAACACGTATTAACGGAAGAAAGAACGGCATCCTTCTTCTCTTCCGCTTTTGGATCGCTCAGTATCTGCGCAATCTCTTCTCCGGACTTCCCACTGGAGAATATGTCCTGAAAATGCTTTCCATATTTTGCCTTTTCTGAATCCACAGTATTGCCGAAGACCCTGACATTATCATACTGCGTCTGATTAAAATCCAGCCTGGCCTGCTCCTTGAATTCTTCATCGTGACCTATAAGGCAATCTTGAAACAGTTTATTTTGGCCGCGCAGATAGGTAATCCCTGTGGCCATGCCATAGGTCTCTTTGTGGATGAGCACTTCATTACGCATTTTCGCAGACTTAGTACTGTATGCGATCGACTCCGGATCCATATCCAGGCTAAATGCCTCGCCAAAGGTCTTCCCCCGGAGTTTCTCTCCCTGCTCTTGTAAAAGCACCCTGCTGACGGCCATGTCATTCACATAGTCCGGAACCTTTACCTGGGGTATTCCCGGTTTAAAGCCCGGAAAATTATAGCCCAGGTTATACAGCGTAAAGAATGGCTGTGCCTTATAAAAAACAGCAGTCTGCTCCTGCAGGTATTCCTCTCCGAGTGCCTCTTTGATCGCGTCGGCATGGCCTGTATCCATCAGTGCCTCATATTCCTGACCAAAATCCATTGCAGAAGACATGATGCGCTGCAGTTTTTCGTTTTCCTTCTCAAGCTGCTGCGGATCAGAATAATCAATATCCGGCACCTTATAATTCTTCATTTTCTCGGCAGCACCAGTATAAATCTTAGCCCATTCGACAGCGTTCTGAGCCGCCTTTTTCTCGTCTAAACCTTCTCCCTTGATGGGGTGTTTCTCTACGAATTCCAGGAAGTCCGTGACATTTTTCTCATAATCCTGATGCCCTTCGAGCATATTCCAGGCGGCATCAAAATCAAGGCCTTTTACAGCCATCAGATAAAGCCTGAACATATTCGCCTGGGTTTTGACCCTGTCACTCTTAATCCCGACATTTTCAAAGCTCTTGCTCTGTCCCGTCGGATTCAGGCGTTTATGCAGTGCGCTCGTTTTCTGATCTTCCGGGAGGGGCTTTGCCATATGAAAGTCCTTCCTTATGGCGTCATAACGCTTCTGCGACATGGGACCATTAAAGGTGAACAGATTGTCTAAGTTTTCTTCCTGGATTTCCTGCTGAAGATTGTTTTCGAATTCTTTCATGATTCGATCATCCTTTCAATTTAATCAGTAGTTTATCGGCTCAATATTTTCATATCGGACTTTACACTAGCTCAATTTATCTTTTGTCTTATCTTTCGTTTTTCCGGGGCTTTTTTCTCCCCTTGCATATAACACAGTCGTACATTGCATTTGGTTGCAAAAGCTATATTGATACTACCATATTTATAGTAGTGTGAAAAGTAGAAACGGATTGCTGCGAAAACAAGAGACAGACTCGAAAATGCTTCGCATTTTCTCGTTCGTCTCTTGTTTTCCAATTCCACGTCATATCTGCGATGGCTGAGACAACCTCGATTCCGCTTCGCTTCATCTCGGTCGTCTCAGCCATCCTATGATGGACCAAATAAAAAAGACGCTTGGAATGCAAGCATTCCAGCGTCTTTGTATATTCGTTCCATCGCAGATATGACTATCTCTTCGAAAACTGCGGCGCACGTCTCGCTGCTTTGAGACCGTATTTCTTACGCTCTTTCATACGAGGATCACGGGTCAGGTATCCTGCTTTCTTCAGGGCAGGTCTGTAATCTTCGTCGACTGTCAGAAGTGCTCTTGCGATGCCGTGACGGATCGCACCGGCCTGTACGCTGAAACCGCCGACCTTAACATTTACGAGGACATCGAACTTCTCAGATGTCTCGGTTGCAACAAGAGGCTGACGAACGATCACCTTCAGTGTCTCCATACCGAAATACTCATCGATAGGACGCTTATTGATCGTGATCTGTCCTTTACCGGGTTTTAAATATACACGGGCAATGGATTTTTTCCTTCTGCCTGTTCCATGGTATGTATTTACTGCTTTCGCCATTTCTTTAATCTCCTTAACTTATGATCAATTTTCCGGCTCAAATATTATTGTAATATCCTGTCACGAGCCTTAAAACGTCAGTACTTCGGGCTTCTGCGCTGCCTGATTGTGCTCAGGACCGGCATATACATGCAGTTTCTTGTACATTTCTCTTCCAAGGGGTCCCTTCGGAAGCATTCCCTTTACTGCAAGTTCTACTACTCTCTCAGGCTTCTTATCCATCATCTCGCGAAGAGGAGTTTCTTTCATACCGCCAACATAATCGGAATGATGATAGTAAATCTTCTGATCAAGTTTCTTACCGGTTACTTTCACCTTTGCTGCATTTACGATGATCACATAATCACCGGTATCCGCATGAGGAGTAAAGATCGGCTTATTCTTTCCTCTCAAAACCTTTGCGACTTCGGAAGCAAGACGTCCGAGAGTCATATCTGTTGCATCCACCACATACCATTTTCTCTCAACGGCCTGGGGGTTTGGCATATATGTCTTCATATTGTACCTCCAAAAATATTATGGCTGAAACCAAAGCCGAATCTGGGAAGTGACCGGCTCCTTTTATACAAGGCGGCTTCGGGTCTCCGGGGCATGGCTACCCATTCGTCGCACTTTGCCATTATAATACACCTGCCCAAAGGCTGTCAAGCCCGATTTTACGCTCTTTTTTGAAGTTTTTTCGCATCAGATCTCTGTTTACTTACCGGAACTCATCAGCGCCTTCACAGGATTGATCTGTTTTGCCATGTTGTAGATGGTGTCCCGCTCGCCATCGACATAATCACACAGTTTTTTGATCTCTTCCTCGTCAAAACCGTCATTCTTCAATACTTTGCATTCCGGTAAAGACAGCTCTGCAGAGCGGGTGTCGTCCTGAAAGAAAACATAGACGGCTTTTTTATCTTTGTCCCTTGTCATAGCAGAGACACTCATGGTGATATCTTTATTCATATCATACTCCGATCAAATCATCATACTCTCATGATTATACCCCATTTGGATCGCATTTACATCAACAAACTGATCTTGAAAACGGATTTTTGAGTTTTCCATCTGTACATATAAAGATTTACCCCATTTTTGCCGAAGTACATTAGAGAATGATTTTTAATCGACCGAATATAGTCCGATATGAAAATACGAAGCCAATAAACTGCTGATCAATTCCGAGGGGACTCATATGGAGCAGAACGCGCTGACTTTCCGAATCGACAAATTGTATGAAAACTTTGCCGCATCCGCAAACGAGAAGGGGCGCTATTTCTTCATGCTCGACATCCATCGGGATATCGCCCGCTGGTCACCTGCGTCCGTAACGGACTTCGGACTTCCCGGAGAATATACGGACCGTAATTCCCAAACCATCAGAGAATATGTGGCAAAAGAGGACGCCGACGCTTTTCTCGAAGATGTACAACGGGCCAAACGCGGCATTTTGGAGCGTAAGGAAACCGAATGGCGGATGAAGGTCGGCAAGGATAAGTATATTCCATGTGCCGTTAAGATTTTCACGGTCAAGGACTATACCGGCATTCCTTCCTACCTTGGCGTTGCCATCACGTCCCTTGTCATCGATTCCCAGACCGATCCCACCACCAATCTGCCGGGACAGGTACGCTTCCTCGAGCACCTGCGCGGTCTGTTTACCAAAAGACGCCGGGCTGTGGTCATGCTGGTGGGGACGATGAACTTTTCCGATATCAACAACATCTACGGCTATTCCTTCGGAAACCGCGTCATTGCCGCGCTTTCCGACCGGCTCAAGGAACAGACTGCCGGAAACGGTGAACTCTTCCGCGGAGAAGGCACCATGATCCTCTTCTGCTCTGAAAACATGTCTGTCGAGGAAATGACACGCATGTATCAGGATCTGCGCAGTTTCGCTCTGCAAATGCTGGCAGTGGACGGAAACCGCATTCCGCTGAAACTGAGCGCCGGCATCGTAGTGGCAGATGATCCCACTGTGGACGTCCATGCGATCCTGGCCAGCGTCAAATTCGCTGAGAACCGCTCCGAAACGTCTGAAGACGGTGCTCCTGTTGTACTCCGCAATGATTACTTAAGTAAAAACGATAACACCCTGAAAATGGTAGCGGCCCTGCGAAAAGACGTAGAGCTGAACTGCCGCAATATGGCGCTAAACTATCAGCCGATCCTGGATGCCAGAACGGACAAGGTACTGGGCGGCGTGGCTTATCTGCGCTGGCAGCGCGAGGACGGCAATATCTCACCTGCACAGTTTTTACCCTGGCTGGAAAATGATGACTCCTTTGTGGAACTCTCCAACTGGATCGTGCGCCGCGCCCTGGCAGAAGGAAAGCATATGCTCACGCGCAACCCCAATCTGGTACTGACGATCAATCTTTCCCACAGGCAGCTTGGGCAGCCGGAGTTCCATCAGTATCTTTTGAATATCATCAAAAAAAGAGAATTCCCCGGCCGTAATCTCTGTCTGGAACTGACAGACCGATGCCGGTTCTTAAACCTAGACTTTCTCAGACATGAAATCGTATTCTTTAAATCCTGCGGCATTTTAGTCGCACTTGATGGATCCTGCCTGTTAGATCTTCATCTGGTGCGTGAACTTCCCGTTGATCTGATCAAGATTGGAAGAGATTTCACCTCCAATATAAAAAAGAACGCCAAAGACGGCGCTCTTCTTCGTGGCCTGTGTTCCTTTGCAAAGGAGTCAAATATTATGGTCTGCGCCGAAGGCATCGAGGATAAGGAAATGCTTGATATGATCAAGGAATACGATATCTCGGCCTATCAGGGATATGTTGCAAGCGGTGCAGTTTCCATGGAAGAGTTCATCAACCTTCCGCTCCTTCGAAAGTAAGCTTTTCGAAAGTAATCTTTTCTATTCTGTTTTCGCGACAATATTCTTTGCCCAGATCCCGCTGATGACCATCGCTGCGCCGATAACGCATTTGATCAGTTCCAATGACTGCACGATCCAAAGCATGGCCACCACTGAAACCGAGGTAAATCTGCTCAGGATATAGGCAGCCGGCACAGAGATCACCCACACAAAACAGGAATCAAATAAAACCGTGATCAGCGTATTCCCACCGGAACGAAGCGTAAAGTACGCAGTGTGGGTATATGCATAAAAAGCCATCAACACTCCATATACAAAGATCAGTTTCGTTGCCATCTGCCGCACATGGTCCGTGGTATTGTAAAGCTTCGGAAATACCGGTGCGACGCAGATCAGCAGGATCCCGCATACCAAACCGAGCATAACCGAAAAAGCCCGCATTTTTCTCGAATGGTCTTTCGCTTTCTCAATATCTCCGCTTCCGAGGATCTGTCCCGTAATGATCCCCACTGCATCTCCCATTGCCACAAAAGCAACCGCCAGCACATTCCAGATAGTTGAGGTGATATTCACCGCTGCTACCGCGTCCAGACTCCGATAAGAATAGCATTGCTTCATCACGGTCTGCCCCAGTGCCCACAGCACCTCGTTCATCATCAGCGGCAAGGATCTGAGCACAAAACGAAACGCCAGGGATACCGGCAGTTCAAACTTCGTAAAGGCGCCCACGATAAACGGATGCTTATCGCTATGCGTCCCTGTATAGACAGCCAGCACAAAAAATTCCACAAAGCGGGAGATCACCGTGGCTACGGCCGCACCCTTTGCTCCCATGGCCGGCATGCCTAAAAGGCCATAGATCAGGATCGCATTTCCCACCAGATTGGTCAGGATCGCGATGGTTGATGCCATCATGGGTACTTTGGTCTGTCCCGTGTCACGAAGCGTTCCGCTATAGGCATTGGCAAGCCCGATCGGCGCAAGGCCGAACAGCATGATCTGCATATATTCTTTTCCGACCTTCAGCGTTGCAGCGATATCCTCCGGGCTCCCTTCACCTTTTAAGAACTGACTGATCAGCACCCCGGAAAACAGGGATAAAAATACAACGCTGCACAGCGCCAGAAACGTATTGATCACCATCTTGCACTGAAAGGTCTGCCGCACACCTTCTGTGTTTCTGCTGCCATGATACTGCGCGGTAAAAATGCCCACGCCACTGGTTGCGCCGAAGATCAGAAGGTAATACACAAACACGATCTGATTGGCGATGGCCACACCGGAGATCTCATTGGTCCCAAGCCGTCCGATCATCAGGTTGTCCAAAAGGTTTACAAAGTTCGATAAACCGTTCTGTACCATGATGGGCACGGCTATGGTCAATACCATTTTATAAAAGGCTTTATCGCCGATCAGTTTCTTTTTCATTTCTTGTCCGTGTAAAAATGGTCAAAAATACCCCTGCAGCCAAAAGCAGCAGGGGTATTATCACATACCAGTGACTTATGAAGACCGATCAGGCTTTTCTGCTCTCATCGAAAGCTTTCTTTGCCGCTTCGATCCCGGCTTTCAGACCCTCCAATCCGGCCTTAGCCACCTCAGCGCTGGCCTGCGCTAAGTCTTTCGCGATAGCCTGTGCCTTATCCGCTGCCTCTTTCAGGTTTTCTTTTGTTTCATCATCGATAAATGATTTCTTTGCTCTGCTTTCATTGATCGCTGCCTGTGCCGCTGCCAGTCTTGCAATCGGTACACGGAACGGTGAGCAGGATACATAGGTCAGACCAACTCTATGGCAGAATTCCACAGAAGAAGGATCGCCGCCGTGCTCGCCGCAGATACCGAGTTTGATATCCGGACGGGTCTTGCGTCCCTTTGCAGCTGCCATTGCTACGAGCTGTCCGACGCCATTCTGGTCAAGGCGCGCAAACGGATCAGACTCATAGATCTTCTTCTTATAATACTCATCTAAGAACTTGCCGGCATCATCACGGGAGAAGCCGAAAGTCATCTGTGTCAGGTCATTGGTACCGAAGGAGAAGAACTCTGCTTCCTCAGCGATCTCATCAGCTAAAAGTGCTGCTCTCGGGATCTCGATCATGGTACCGATATGATATGCGATATCGGAATTCTTTTCCTTCTTAACAAGTTCTGCGGTTTCTACCACCACATCCTTGACATATTTCAGCTCTTTCTTTTCGCCTACCAGCGGGATCATGATCTCGGGAACGATATCATAACCTTTCTCAGCTTTTACTTCGATCGCTGCTTCCATAACCGCTCTGGTCTGCATTCTTGCGATCTCAGGATAGGTTACCGCAAGACGGCAGCCTCTGTGGCCCATCATGGGGTTAAACTCATGCAGGGAATCACAGATCTCCTGAACCTGCTCAGCAGTCATCATCATCTGCACTGCCAGATCGTCGATATCAGCCGGATCGCTGGGTACGAACTCATGAAGCGGCGGATCTAAGAAACGGATGGTCACCGGTCTGCCTTCCATGGTTTCATACAGCGCCTTGAAGTCACCCTTCTGGAACGGTGTCAGGGCATTGAGCGCTTTTTCTCTCTGCTCAACTGTCTGGGACAGGATCATCTGACGGATCTTCGGGATCCTGTCAGGATTGAAGAACATATGCTCTGTACGGCAAAGGCCGATACCTTCTGCACCGAAACGAACTGCATTGGCTGCATCAGCAGGCGTATCCGCATTGGTACGCACCTGAAGCTTGCGGAACTTATCTGCCCACTCCATGATCCGTCCGAAGTTACCGGAAACAGTTGCCTCTACAGTCTTGATATCGCCATAATAGATCTTGCCGGTGGAGCCGTCCAGGGAAATGTAATCGCCCTGATGAATGGTCTTTCCGCCAAGTTCAAATACCTTATCTTCTTCGCTGATGGAGATGTCGCCGCAGCCGGATACACAGCAGGTACCCATTCCTCTTGCAACAACTGCCGCATGAGAAGTCATACCGCCGCGAACTGTCAGGACACCTTCCGAAGCATGCATGCCTTCGATATCCTCAGGGGATGTCTCAAGGCGGACAAGGATGGTTCTCTCGCCGCGGTTAACATGCGCATTTTTCGCATCTTCTGCCGTGAAGTAAACCTTACCTGCTGCTGCGCCCGGAGATGCGGGAAGTGCCTGTCCGATGCACTCGCCGTTCTTCAGAGCTTCCGGATCGAAAGTCGGATGAAGCAGCTGGTCAAGGGATTTTGCCTCGATCCGAAGAACTGCCTCTTCCTCTGTGATCTTGCCTTCATCTACCAGGTCGCAGGCAATCTGCAGAGCTGCCTGTGCGGTTCTCTTGCCGTTTCTGGTCTGCAGGAAGTACAGTTTACCTTCCTCGATGGTGAACTCCATATCCTGCATATCACGATAATGCTCTTCAAGCGTGTTTGCGATCTCCATAAATTTCGCAAAGCACTCAGGCAGATCTTCTTCGAGTTTCGTGATGGGCTGCGGTGTACGGATACCTGCTACCACATCCTCGCCCTGTGCATTGATCAGGTACTCACCGAAGATTCCCTTCTCACCGGTGGCCGGGTTACGGGTAAATGCAACGCCGGTACCGGAAGTGTTGCCCATATTTCCGAATACCATGGACTGCACGTTCACTGCGGTGCCCCAGTCACCCGGGATATCATTCATACGGCGATATACGATAGCGCGCTCATTATCCCAGGAACGGAATACAGCCTTGACTGCTTCCATCAGCTGAACCTTGGGATCCTGCGGGAAATCCTCGCCCATTTTGTCTTTGTAGATGGTCTTGAACTTTGCGATCACTTCTTTTAAGTCATCAGCAGTCAGTTCCATGTCATATTTCACGCCTTTTGCTTCCTTGATCTCGTCCAGCACGCGTTCGAACAGAGACTTGGGCACTTCCATAACCACGTCCGAGAACATCTGAATGAAACGGCGATAGGAATCATATGCAAATCTGGGATTATCCGTTTTCTTTGCAAAGCCTTCCACAGATACATCATTCAGACCCAGGTTCAGGATGGTGTCCATCATACCGGGCATGGATGCTCTTGCTCCGGACCGAACGGAAACCAGAAGCGGGCTCTCGGTATCACCGAATTTCTTGCCCTGTTTTTCCTCGAGAACTTTCAGTTCCGCAAAAATCTGCTCCTGAATCTCATCGGAGATCTTCTTGCCCTGCTTGTAATAATCCGTGCAGGCCTCAGTGGTAACGGTGAAACCCTGGGGAATGGGAAGACCGAGGTTGGTCATCTCCGCCAGGTTGGCACCCTTGCCACCTAGGAGTTCTCGCATGTTGGCGTTACCTTCTTCAAATCGATACACAAATTTAGACATAGCAATGTCCCCCTTAAATAAAGATTTTAAGGTGTTCCGAAAAATAAGAACCCAATACAGATATAGTATAACAGAAAGCATGCAATCACGCACGAAGTTATTTCCGACGAATTGCACAAAAATTTTTAATTTTTTTGTGAATTATTCCACGTTTTTACTTTTTCTGTACGCAGGCGCAAGGATGTGGTAAAATCAATCTATCTGTGGGCTAAAACATATACAGACGATCAGATAATCTAAAGCCCGGTATGTTAATACGCAGCCGGTATATTTATAACTTATGAAGGAGGACTATTATGAGTCAGAACCCTATTGTAACCATCACCATGGAAAACGGCGATATCATCAAGGCAGAGCTTTATCCCGAGATCGCGCCCAATTCCGTAAACAATTTCATCAGCCTGATCAAAAAAGGCTTCTATGACGGCCTGATCTTCCACCGCGTCATCGAAGGTTTCATGATCCAGGGCGGCTGTCCCGACGGGATCGGCACCGGTGGACCGGGCTATTCCATCAGAGGGGAGTTTTCACAAAACGGCTTTCAAAATGACCTGAAACATACAGAGGGCGTTCTGTCCATGGCAAGAAGCAATCATCCCGACTCCGCCGGCAGCCAGTTCTTTATCATGCACAAAACCTCTCCCCATCTCGATGGTCTCTATGCCGCCTTCGGAAAAGTGACCGAAGGCCTTGAAAATGTCAATAAGATCGCCGAGACACAGACAGACTATATGGACCGCCCTCTGCAGCAGCAAAGGATCGCATCCATGACGGTCGAAACCTTCGGAACCGAATATCCGGAGCCGGAGAAGGCATAAGGGGCGCGTTCATATCCCGTTTACAAATTATTTAACAATCATTAATTTACATAACATGAAATGTACACGAAACTTTTCTATACTTGGAATCACAGAAACCGAAATGTGTTGCTTTTAATATAAAAAAACTTTTTCATAAGCAGCCGGGTGAAAACCCCTTTTCACCCGGCTTCCTCCCGAAAGTTTCGAGATTTCATCATCTCCTTTCACATAAGAAAAACCGCCTTACGGCGGTTTTTCCATTTATCTGATTCTTTTATCTGCTTAAAAATCTCAAGCTTTTCCGTCAGAACCAAGTACGTTTTTGATCTTGTGAGCAACCATGTCCTTCACTGCCTGACGAGCGGGCTTTAAGTACTGGCGCGGATCGAAATGATCGGGATGCTCTGCGAAATACTTGCGGATGTTGCCTGTCATAGCAAGACGGATATCGGAGTCGATGTTGATCTTGCAGACAGCAAGCTCAGCTGCCTTACGAAGCTGCTC
>JAEEGL010761654.1_pt1 | contig 25180 bp, 29 predicted proteins | sample 9134231 | NCBI WGS metagenome assembly JAEEGL01 (sample SAMN16246548, study PRJNA631951) | gut metagenome | biome: gut microbiome; feature: rumen; material: fiber-attached | host: Bos | place: Iran: Karaj | collected 2018-10 | reverse complement strand
CGAGGTATCCTCCCACAGGCGGTAGCGGGACATATTCTCCCTGGGGCATTGTCGCCCAGGCCTCAGGCAGGCTCTTGGTATAATAACCTATACACCGCCGGTTTGTGGCCCATCCGCCCACGCCTGTTTTCTTCGACCGGTCGTCGTGGTCGTAGTACGCCAGAAAGAAAAAGCCCGGAGCTCCTTCGCCGGCCACCCAGCGGGGCTCGCCTATGTCTGACACCTTCTTGGTGCCCAGCGCCAGGGAGGCATTCTCAAGATGATACAGGGCAGTGCCGCCGGGCGAGGAGCGCAGCGTCACCATCACGGGCATCCACACGAAGCCGCACTTTTCCACCATCGTCTTGTAATTAGCCTTCTCGTTGCCGTCGTCGGCGTCCTCGAAGGGATTGTAGCGAACGTCGAACAGAAGGTCGGCATTTATGCGCAGCCGGTACTGACTGCGCGCAGCGGCATTCGGCGTTGCTATAAGATATTGCACGGGGAAGGTGGCTATGCGGCGTCCGGAGAACCCCGCCGCGGGGTTGGTCGGGATGGTAAAACAACTTGCCGGCGCATTCAGCAACTGCGGGAGGCTGGTAATGGCATCGTGCTCCCTGTACTGGGGCTTGCAGCTCCACAATATGCCTGCCGTGTCTTCGCTGGAGTATGCCGCCTCGACATCGAAATAGACGGCACCGTTCTCCAGGGCGGGACCGCTTGCCTCGACTGCCGAACCCCAGCGGGCTACAAAGCCCTCCAGGCGCTCATCGTCGGTATTGTCATAAGATGTGTACACCGTAGTGCCGGTACCGGTTTTGCCTGCCACGGCCACCTCGCCCTCCAGAACCTTGTCAGATCCATAGGGGGAAAAATGAATGACGGCATCGTTGTACACCGCATCGAACGATATCATTGCATCTGACCCCATCCAGACTACGTCTGAGGCCGGGATATTGTTGTAAGCGGCATTCAGGTCGTAAATGTATATTTGGCCGGAACGCTGGATAATCCGCAGGCCGAAAGGCTGCAGGAGTCCGCTCAGGACATCAAAGCAGGTCATAGCCTCCCCGTCCTCGTCATAGAAGTTATCGTTGTCGAGAGTCAGGGCGGTGAAGTCGAGTGCCGTGCCGTCCCCATGCGTGGTGGAGATATACTGACGCCTGCGTACATATCTGATACCTGTCCTCGCCAGGCACTCATCAAGTATCACGGAAAAAAGCTCACGGCCCGTCCGACCCCAGGACAGGCGATTCAGGACGCCGAAGTCGGAAAATGTCAGGGACACGTCATAATCGGATGCGGACGTATATGATTCCTCATAGCCCTCGCTGTCAAGTGTGCCCGACCAGTAGAGGATCCCATCGCGGAAGACGTCCAGCCTGACGTCTCCGGCTTTTATCACTCCCGCAAGGTGCAGCAACTGGCGATCCGTGGATGAGTTTACCACAAGAGTCGCCGTAGAGCCCTGGATGGGCTCTATCTTGTTGGTCTCAGCCCATTCAATGGTCAGCGGCGACTCTCCGGTCCCGATCTCAAGCTCGACAGGAGTGAAGGCGGTAGCAGATTCCTGATAAATTTCTGCGCGTATGGTATGGCCCTCCAGGGACTTGAACTGTGTGAAATATCTAAGATACTTAGCCATTGTTTCGTGAATCTAAACGGTTGACTTTCTTGGCCACACCCACCAGGTCGCGGCCTTTCATGCGGAATTCCACCACTCCGAATCCGGCGCCTGATGGCTCAATGAGGTCACGCAGTTTGTCCAGGGGCGCCACGACCTCAGGGTTGTTTGATGCACCGGGATACTCTCCGAATACGCCGATGGTAGGACCATAAGCCAGCGCACCGTTGGCAAACTTGGGAATCGTTGCTACGGCCGCAAGAATGCTGGTTATTGCCGCAATAGCGAGTACTGGGCCGACATAGGGGATGCCGGCGACAGATGCGGCGCCCTCGGTACTGGCAACGGCCGCGTTGGCTGTGAACAATGTGGCAAGTTGCGGCAGGGCCTGGCTTATCACCTTGAGGAGGTTGGCCCCCCACTTGAGCCAGGATGCCGTACTCTCGTCCACTATTCCGCCAAGGTCGCCCATGACATCTGCGAGAGAGCCAAAGACATTGGCCGCATCTTCTACCTGGGCCGCCCTCTCCTCCGGGATGTCATAAAGCTCCGAGAGGGTTTTCATATAGCTCAGGAGCTCTGCTCGCTTCTTCGGATCCGCACCGGGCAGTTGGTCTTTGAGGTTAGAATACATTTGCCGCGCCTGCTCGGTAGGTGCCGGGGCGGCGGCATGAAGCGAATAAGGTGTCGGATTCTTTATCCTCTTCCCGGTCTTGTCTGTGATATATTCTTTGGAAGCGTGGGCGGAATCCTGAAAACTGGGCTGGCGAGTAAGAGGTGTAATGGAATAGGCCTCATTGAAAGCCTCCCTGCGTGCACGCACCAGTTCCTTGTACTCCAGGATCAGCCCCCGTATGGAAGCTTCCTCGGAGCCATATTTGGCAATCAGTGACGTGAGACCAGATTTCATTGCCGTTAGCTGCGCGTCCATCTCATTCAACTTGGCAATCTTCTCGTCCTGTTCTCCGCTAAAAGCACGTTCTGCAGCCAATGCGCCTTGAACACTTTTTGTATACTCAGCCAAATCATCAACAAGTGTCTTGCCCGTCTTTTTGTCGGGCGTATTCCTTTCAATGCCGGTTCCTAGTTCTTCTGCAGCCTCAGCCATCTTCTTGGTACAGGTATCGAAGCTGTTGCCAAGGGAGGCTATATCGTCTTCAAGGGGCTTAACTTCACCCCTAAGCCGCTGAAGTTCGGCCTTGTCAGCCTTAAACTGGTCTGTCTTGAAATAATACGGGTTTTCTTTTCCCCCGTTGCCATAGACGTATGGGGCATTATAGCTGTTTACGTTCTGTTCAAGTTCCTTGATTCTCGACTGCTTGGCGTCCAGTTCAAGCTCCCTTGCCGCCTTTTTGGAGGCATATACCTTGGCCTGGGCCTCATAGCCCAGCTGCTTGGCATAGGCGGCGCTTTTTTGGGTTAGCGTGTCATACCATTCCGCTGCTGTCTTATGGTTGCCAAACACACTGCCATATTCGCTGTTGAGATGTGCTATTTCCTTGGAGGCGTCCCGCTTGTGTTTTATCAGATCCTCTAACTTTATAATCTCTTCAGCAAGGGCCAGGCGAGTGCTCTTGGATGCATCGACAAAAGCCTTCTGCGCATCTTTGGCGTCATCAATCTCTCCTGCGGCTTTCTTTCCTTTTTGTCCAAGGAGGCCGAACAACTCTATCAATCCCTGCAGGGCGAGAGAGGCTCCCATGGTAATTGTGGCATACAATGCCATAACGGCAATTCTGGTAGCTGTTGTGCCGGCTGCCGCGGAACGGGCTGATATGCCTAGCATCCTTAAGCCGGCAGAATATAACCTTGAACCAGCAGTAGCAAGCGTTTGCGCTGGTATAATGGCTTTGATTGCAGTGCCAAGTTGTTGCATTCCTAGTACGGCTTGGCCAACCTGGGCGAATGCGGTAACATAAGGTTGAACTTGATATGTCACTTTCCCTAAGGCCTCTTGAATATCACCCAGGGTATTCAGCATATCTTGATATGCACCAACGGCTTCTCTTGTGTTCTTGTTAGCACCACCTACCGACTGTCCCACTACATCTACAAGAATGGCGGCACGTTCGCTCTCATTTCCAAACTTGAGAATATATTCCTGTGCTTCTGAGAACTCGTACCCATATCGGGACAAAGCTTTGGTTTGCCCGTTCATGACCTTCCCCAGCATTGTGGCAATCTGAGTGGCGCTTTCTGCGCTTGCGCCAAGTCTCAGTTGTTGGGCAATCATATCGTTCATAGTTGGTATGATTGCCTCAAGGCTGGATGATAACTCAAGGTAAGTTGCCAGTTCCTGAGCGGCAGCCAATTGAACCTCGTCGCCCACGATACCAATCTTCTGCTGCTCTGCAGTAAGTTGCTTAATACGGTCTATCTCCTCATCCGTTGCGCCCATGGTGTTTCGCATGGCAGTAGCCAGAAGGGTTTCGGCTTCTACCTGAGAAGTATAGGCCGTCGTCAGAGTTCGCATCATGCCATCGAGTTTGACAAGAGCATCGCTGGCAGATGTTAAGATTTGGCTCCAGGAACCCGCATTGACCAGTTCTCCGTTCAGCCTTTTTGCCTTACTCGTTACGCTATCGAGGACACCACCCAATTCTTCTGCCGAGACACTTATTGTCTTTAGCTCATTGGAACCTTCAACGCGTATTTTAAATGATACGATATCCGACATTTTTTTTTATCTTTGTGGTGTCATGATACAGGATATTCTCAATATTTTCCGTGCTATAGGATCTTTTTGCATTGCAATCGGTCCTGTCGGTACTTTCTTGGGAATACTTTTCCTTATTCTTTGTGTGTATTCCTGTGTGTACACCTTCCGTGAGTTAACATCTTCCGCCCCTTTCAACCCTGACCATTGGTCTCGTCACAAGGAGGCGTAGCGCTCTCATCACAAGATTTTACCCTCTCCAATAACTCCGTTGCTCTCTTCTTACTGCTGGTGCCCTTTGGTACGGCTGCACCATTGCCGTTATCTTTTTCCCAGGGAAACCGGATCAGGCTGGTAGGCGATATCGGTTTCTTGCTGTATGGCTGCAGGCTGGTGGCCGCCACGAAGCGTGCCGTTTCCCAGCGCTGCTGCATCTGTATCTCCTCCCTTTTGAACCAGGCGTCATAGATGGCCTGGAACTCGTCAGGGGTGCAGACAATGAAGTCCTCGCGACTCATCCCCATGCACCCCTGCGCGATTCCAAGCGACTCTTCAAGCGTCAGGGTCTTGCCTTCGCGGGCTTTTTTTTTGAAGGGCCTTCTCCTGCTGCCGCCTGTGCGGTGTTCCACGCAGCCAGCTCGTCTTCCGTAATCTGATCCAGGAAGTCCGTCAGCGTGTAGGGGAACTCCTTCTTCTCACGACGGCAGGCCGCCTTGCAGAAGCAATAGAGCAGGATACCCTGGTCAGCCAGGGATGAGGCCTCTACCTCGGAAGCTTCACGACCTGTCTCCTGTTTGAATTCCAGGGCGGCCCCAAGGGTGAAGTAACAAGGGTACTCCACATCGTTGATGACAACTGTTATCCTTTTCATTGCCTTCCGCTAGTCGTTGTTGCCTGCGGCCGTCGCCAGCAGATCAAGTTTCTCCTCGTCGATGGTAGTAGGCGCACCGTTGAGATCAAGGGTGACATCGTACGTAGCATCGTCGTTGGCAGGGTTCGTCTCGGTAAGCTCCGAGATGATGAAGCTGCCGGCAAGATAGGGCTGCTGGTCGTTCTCACGCTCAAAGAAAGAGCACTGGACAGTCTGTCCGAGTCTCCACTTGCCCAGGGCAACCTTGAAGCCGGACTCCGACTCGGAGTAGAACTTCATGCCGGATGCCTTTGCCTGTATGCTCAGGCCTTTGATGCGCTTGCTCTTGTACAGCCCGGCTGTTGATGCTGCAACGGTTGCGGCGGGCTTGACTGCCACATCCGCCGTCTCGGTGGAATAGGTCACCGTGTGGGTTGTACAGTGTCCGATAGCGCCGTTACCCAACTTCATCAGAAGGTCGCTACCATTTACATATCCGTTCATTTGAATATCGTTTTATAAGGGTTTAAACAACTGTTTTATTCTGTTCCAATGCCGGATGCCGGCTATCACCATTGCTGCCAGCAAGGCAATCAGCATCACGGCCCCGGCATACATTAGTGTCTTCCTGAACCAGCCCAATGGCTTCTCCACCTCCTGCGTGACCGTTTGTGTAAGGTACTCCTTCCGGGAATGGACATACACCGGCACGTCAATCTTGATGCGATGCAGCTGTTCGCTGCGGTTGCGGATACGCTGGTGTATCTCACCGTCCTCGACCCAGGCGGCAGCTTCGGCGAAGGATGTCTGTACCAGAGACGTATCCCCAATATGTACGACGTCCGTCGCGCTTTCCTCAGGGATATGGATTCCCACGGTATCGGGCCTGAAGGATACGGTGTCAACGGTCTCAATTATGCGCTCCGTGGTACCGCCCTTATGACAGCGCCAGGTAGCACATCCGGAAACCAGGATTGCGATTGCGGCCAGTGCAAGGATCTGTCTCATGGCCGAAGGTCCTCCCTATGTTCGCGGTGGTCATCGTGGCCTACCGTGAAACTCGTATTGTTGTGCTTCACCTTGGCAGGCAGGCCTTTTTCGATCGCCATTATGACGGTGCCCAGTGCTGCAAATGCGAACACCTCGCCTACAGCCTTGAGCACGGAGCCGTCTATGATACCCATAGGCGGCACCAGGAAGCCGGCGGTGATGAGCGCCACAGCGAATCCTGAAAGGATCCAGAACCAAGCGTTGCCTATCGTGGCATGTTTGATCAGCGGACTCATCGTACATTATCCTCCTGGCTTATGCCTACCTCCCTGAGCCAGGCAGCCACGTCGAAGCACGGGCAGTCCTTGGCCGCAACATCCCGGTGACCTATGATCTTCACCTTCGGAAACCGGGAGTGGAAGTCCTTTACATATCCGGCCATCGCCTCCTTTTGCGCAGGCGTACGGGTGTCGCGGGACGTTTTTGCGTCTGAGGCAAGCCCGCCCACGTACACCACGTGACGCGATACGCCGTTGTATCCTTTGGCGCCGTTGGTGATTTCCCATGGATCCACCCAGGCGTCTTCATTGTTATCCACAAGCCGCTCGATGTGGCCGTCCAGATGTATCATATCCGTATAGCCCACCTGTTTCCAGCCGCGTCCGCCCTCCGACACGGGAGAGAGATGCCAACGACGGATGTCATCAGCATACACCTCCCTTCCCGCAGGAGTCGCGGTGCAGTGTATCACAAGGTATTGAAGTCGGCGGCGTGCCATAAGCTCTTGGGAGAGTGTTCAGGTTGTACGTTACTACTCAGCAGCCATCGCCTGCTTTACGGTCACCTCGAAGGAGGCGTCGGTACCGGGGATGGTCAGGGTCACGGTGGCCACGCGAGGATCGTCACCGGAAGCGGCGTGTGCGTATGCCTGTGGCGTGAAGGTAACCTTCTTGCCATTGGAAGCCACGGCCACGGCGAGCCATTCAGCATCGGACTCTGCTTCGATGGCGGAGCCGTCACTGGTCGCGTAGGTACGGTTTGCGGCGGCGTTGGTGGCGTCAAGCACAACCTCCGCAGCGCCGGAGATGGTCGGAGTGCTGCCAACCACCGCGGAGCGCTTGTCAAGCCATACCACCTCCTCTCCAAAGGCGATGGCGGTGTCGGCCTTGAGGAGCATCTTGAAGAAGTACTTCTCACCGGCGTTGGTAAGTTTGTCGATCTGGATGATCTCGTCGTCATCCTGGAAGCCAACGGCACCCCAGATGTTGGTGTCGTAGTCGGGAGAGCATATGGTGGCCACCAGCAGACCGTCAGGCCAGTTGGCAAGGGCCTCGATCTGGATGCCCTTGAAGCGCTCCACGTTCATATCGGTGTAGTTGGCACCCTTTGAAGGCTGAGCGGAGAGCTCATCGTCATAGGTGTCGAAGTCCGATATGGACATGAGGATGCGCAGGTTGGGAGACTGGCGCATGGTCACGGGGATACGTGCCTTGAGGGCCTTGAGAAGGCCGATCATTGTGCCGGCGGTAGTGGTTACGACAATCTTGTCGTTGTCGGCGGCCATACGCTTGATGATACCGTCGAACAGTTTGGTGTCACCGTTCTCGGCATACTCGCCGTTGATGAAGTGCCAGCCAAGCTCGAACTTCACCTGCTTGGCAAGTTCTGCCAGGAGGGCGTTCTGGGCCTCGGCGGGCAGCTGCGCGAATACCAGCGGCCCGGTGGGCTGCCACTTGCGCCAGATGTTCTCGAAAGAACGGGGATTGAAGGTGGTGAAGGCCATGAAATCCTTTGGATTCAGTTCCTTCTCTGAGTAGTCGAAGTTACCCTTGGAGTCGGAGTCCGCGGGCTGCTCCTTGCGTTTCTGCAGCATCGTTCCGGTTTTCAGACGGGGGATGCTGAATTTCTTTGAAGTGGGCTCGATGTGGATCAGGCCACGGTCGGCCAGCTCGTTGCCGGTGGCGGCAAGAGTCAACAGTTGCTCGAGGACTTCGCCGTTGTAGTTGGTGTTGTTGATAATGAGTGCCATAGTGAAATAAAGTGTTAGTCGTTACATTTTGATGGTGCCTTTCGGCCTGGGGCAGATCTTACCCGTAGCTGCTCCTCCTGCGGTACCGCCCACACCCTGGCGCGGCGGCTTCGGTGTGTTGGCGTTCATTACTTCAGGTTTTTAGTGTGGATCTCGTTCTGCCTGCGTTCCCAGGGACTCAGATTGTCGGCGGGTACGGGGTTGTTAATATCATCGCTGACACGGCGGCCAGCCTTGAGGTTGTTGATGGCCTTGACTGCACTGGCGCGGTCGGCCTTCAGGAGGTTACGGTAGGTCTCTCGGTCTCCTTCCTTGAGTTTGCCTGAGGACACAGCTGAATTCAGGATGGTCTCGACCTGCTCTTCTTCAGCTGCATCAAGTTGAGCACGGAGCTGTTCGTTCTCGGTCTGCAACCGGTAACGTTCTGCAGCGAGCGTCGCATTTTCGGCATCAAGCTCGGTAATCTTCCCGAGCGCATCTTCCTCCGTGGCCACGTTGGCAAAACGGGGGATAACTTTGAGTTTGTCTAATTGCATATTATCGATATTTGAGGGCTTGACGAAGGCAAGCCGGTTAGTAAGTACCTTGTTGTACAGGTCACCGGGAGACATCAATGCGTCTGCCCCGGGAAGCTCCGCATCGTAGATGCCGTCGGCCAGCCCAAGAGATACAGCCTCTGCGGCAGTGAACCAGTGGTCCTCACCGTCGAAGTATAGTGAGCGTACCTCCTCTGCAGCAATCTGCATCCTCTCTGCGATGATAGTAGATATGGTCTCCTCCAGACCTTTTATTTCATCGATCATTTTCTGGAGATCCGCAGTGTTGCCAAAGACGCCTCCGCTCACGGAATGTATCATCAGCCGTGAATAACGGCTCATATAGTGACGCCTGCCGCACATGGCAATGATACCGGCAATGCTGGCCGCAATGCCGTCGGTGTAAATCGATATGTCACCTTGGAAACGCCGTATGGCGTTGAAAATAGCGATGCCGGCGTAAACCTCACCGCCCTGGCTGTTGATGCGCACCCGCACCTTGTCACACGACTTCTCAAGAAGAAGTAGCTCGCGGACAATGTCTCGGCTGCCTACCATGCCATCACCACAAGGCTCGTCAGCAATTTCGCCGTAAATAAGCAGGTCGGCCTCACGGCCGTCTATGATAGAATGAATGTTTTCCATTGTGTTTGATTTGCAGCAAGTTTAACAACAACCCGCCGCCTTTACTAAAAAGTCTCCAACCGTTGCATACTATTATCCAACAGTTAGTTACTTTTTTTCTTATGACCTGGAAAATGGTCAGCTTAGTGGCAAATAAATTATTATGGGAAATATTACCAACCGACAGAAACGCGATCTCGCGCGGGTTCTCTTTTGCAAAGAGAACCTCACGATGCAGGAGGCTGCAGAGAAAGTGGGAGTATCCCGGCAGACCATCAGCAAATGGGCAAAGGAGGATAAATGGGAGGAGCAGAAGGCCGGCGTAACCCTTACCAAGGAAGAACAGATCAAGAACCTTTACCGCCAGGTAGCGGAGCTTAACCGCGCCATCCTGGAACGGGATGAGGGCACCCGCTTCGCCACCATCACCGAAGCCGACACCATTGCCAAGCTCTCGGCCGCCATCAAGAAGATGGAGGGAGAAAGCGGTATCGCCGACGTCATCTCTGTGGGCATCAAATTCATCGAGTGGGTTCGCAAGGCCGACGTGAGCCGGGCCAAGGAATTTGCCGAGTGGTGGGACCTCTTCGTTAAAGACCAGCTGTAATTATGGCGACCAAGCAGATAGAACTGGAAGCGCAGAGGCGCTGGGCCGAATATATGGCCGACATACGGAGGCAGACTCCGGTGGAGAACCTCACGCAGGCCGAGACCGTCGCCAAACGCCGGTGGCTGGAGGCTCATCCTATCGAGTGGATCCAATACTTCTTCCCCAAATATGCCAAATATCCATTCGCAGATTTCCAGAAGCGTGCGATAAGGCGCATCCTGGAACACGACGAATGGTATGAGGTGCTCTCCTGGAGCCGTGAGCTGGCCAAGAGTACCATCATAATGTTCTGCGTGATGTACCTCACCCTCACCGGCCGCAAGCGCAACGTGATGCTGGCTTCCGCCACGCAGGATGCTGCTATCCGCCTGCTGGCGCCATACCGGGCTAACCTGGAGGCCAATGGCCGTATCACCGCCTTCTACGGAGACCAGGTCAACCTGGGCAACTGGACGGACAAGGAGTTCATCACCAGGGGCGGCGTTGCCTTCCGTGCCATCGGCGCCGGCAATGCGCCCCGAGGCAGCCGCAACGACGAGGTGCGTCCAGACATCCTGCTCGTGGATGACTTTGACACTGACGAGGAATGCCGCAACCCCGACATCATCGAGAAGAAGTGGCAGTGGTACGAACAGGCCTTCTATGCCACACGTTCCATCAGCGAGCCGACACTCATTGTATGGGCCGGCAACATCATCGCCAAAGACTGCTGCGTCCTCAGGGCAGCCAAGTATGCCAACAACCACGACATCATAAACATCCGGGACAAGGACGGGCACTCGACCTGGCCGGAGAAGAACACCGAGGAGCACATCGATACCACCCTGGCCAAGATATCCACCGCTTCCCAGCAGAAGGAGTATTTCAACAACCCCGTCAGCGAGGGCGAGGTGTTCAAGGAACTCACCTGGGGCAAGGTGCCGCCGCTGTCCAAGTTCAAGTTCTTGGTTGCCTACGGCGACCCCGCTCCCGGAGAGCGCGGAAAGAAGGGCTCCTCCACAAAGGGTGTCGCCCTGGTGGGCCAGCACGACGGCAAGCTGTATGTCATCAAGGCCTTCCTGGATCACGCCCTCAATGCCGACTTCATCCGCTGGTACTTCGAGCTGCAGGACTTCGTAGCCGGCAAGGCCTCCCTATATCATTATATGGAGAACAACTCCCTGCAGGATCCATTCTTCCAGCAGGTGTTCCGTCCCCTGGTGCAGCAGATGTGCCGCGACCGTGGAGAGAACATTGTCATCAAGGGTGACAGCCAGCGCAAGACAGACAAGGCCACCCGTATCGAGGCCAACCTGGAGCCCCTGAACCGTGACGGCCGCCTGGTATTCAATGCGGCAGAGCAGGAGAATCCACATATGAAACGCCTTGCGGAGCAGTTCACGCTCTTCACACTGGCACTCAAATACCCTGCCGACGGCCCCGACCTTGTAGAGGGCGGCTGGCGCATAATACGCAACAAACGGCACGAGGAGGCACCGCCAGTGGCGCTCCCCGGCCATAAATCAAATAAGAGACTATGAGTAGGTTCATACAGGAATTTGACTACAATGCCACCATTCACCGCGAGATCCTGGACACCGTGACCCGCGAGGATGACGCCGTGGTGAACATCTGCGAGGACAGGGCCATCGACGAGATGCGTTCCTATCTCAGCGGCCGTTACGACTGTGACGCCATCTTCAACGCCCAGGGAACGGAGCGCAACTCCCTGATATTGATGATGGCAATCGACATCGCCGTATATCACATTTTCAGCATCCATAACCCGCAGAAGATGTCGCAGATTCGCGTGGACAGATACAACAGGGCCGTAGAGTGGCTCAAGGCGGTGGCCGCCGGCAAGATATCCATCTCCGGCGCACCGCTGCTGCCGGAAGACGACCTCAAGCGCAATTCGCCCACACTGATAAAGGGCAACCCCAAAAGGGACCAACACTTTTAAAGAGATTCAATTATGGGATTCTTTGACAGATTCACCAAGAAGAGAGACAGCGCCACGGCCAAAAGGGCCGGAGAGCGCATCACCGTGGGCGGACAGGTAACCCGCCCCTCATCCACCGTCATCGTGCAGGCGCCGCTGCGCTTCAACCTGGACATAGGCTTCTTCAAGCAGGCCATAGACAGTGCCGAGAACGTGGACTACACGCAGCGGACAAAGCTCTACGATATGTATAGCGAGGCTCTGCTGGATCCTCACCTGAGGGCCGTAGTGCGCAAGCGCAAGTCGGCCGTGCTGGGCTCCCCCATAGAGTTCCGCCGGAGCGGTGTTCCGGACGAGACAATCAACGGCCAGATACAGTCACCCTGGTTCTACCGTTTCGTTGGCGACATCCTGGACGCCAAGTTCTGGGGCTTCACCCTCGTGCAGTTCTTCAAGGACGACAAGGGGTGGATAGACTACACCCTGGTGCCGCGCAAGCACGTGGATCCACAGCTGCAGATAATCAAGCGCCGCCAGGGCGACATCTCCGGAATAGCGTTCGACGAATACGACAACCTGCTTATGGTGCGTGACTCCGAACCCCTCGGCCTGCTGGCCTGCTGCTGCCCCTACACCATCTACAAGCGCGGCACCATAGGTGACTGGGCAGAATTCTCCGAGATCTTCGGGATGCCGGTGCAGGAATATGTTTATGACTCCGCCGACGAGGACGCCCGCAAGAGGGTCATCGCAGACATCGTGGCCAACGGCAGCAACCGCGTCTTTGTCCACGCCGATGACAATACCTTCCGCTTCGTCGAGTCCGGCAACAAGACCGGCTCCGCAGACGTTTATGACAAATTTGTCGAGCGCTGCAATGCCGAGCTCAGCAAGGCCGTACTGGGCAACACCCTCACCACCGAGGCCTCGGAGACAGGCACACAGGCCCTCGGCACCGTGCACAAGGCAGTCGAAGACGAATTGGCAAAGGACGACCGCCGCTTCATCCTGGACGTTCTTAACTACGATATGACAGACATCTTCCAGGGTCTGGGAATTGACACCCGCGGCGGCACCTTCTCTTTCGTTCAGCCGGAGGCAATGTCGGCATCCGAGAAGGCCGAACTGTTCCAGAAGGCGCTGAATATGGGCTTGCCCATCGATGACGACTACATATACGAGCAGCTGGGCATCGAGAAGCCCAGGGACTATGCGACCCTGAAGAAGGAGCAGGAAGAACATCGTGAGAAGCAACTGGAGGCGCTGCGCCAGGGGCGCGAGACACCGGAGAACATGGCTAAGAGTTTTTTTCGGGACGCCCCGCGGTACGGGGCTTTAGACTGGTAGTTGACGAGCTTTACTACGGAGCCCAGGGCTCTGCGCCCAGGGATGCGGCCGCGCTGCCAATAGACCTTTCAAAAGCCGTTCAAGGGGCACTTAAAAGGATTTATAACGAAAAGATAGATCCTTACCATGAGATTGATCCCGGGCTGTGGCGAGGCATCGTCGATACCATCGACATCGCCGCATCGGAAGGCCTCGGCGGACATCCTGCGGTAGGCCGCGACTTTCGGGAGCAGCTGCTGCACAACGACCAGGTGTTTGCCGCCTTCAAGGTCCACCGCCTCCAGGGCGATATGGCCCGCAGGATGGTGGATGAAGATGGCAACCTGAAAAGCTTCGAGCGGTGGGCGGAAGATGTGAAGCCCATAGCCGACCACCAGTGCAGGCGATGGCTCCGTACCGAGTATGACACAGCCGTAAAGCGGGCATCGCTGGCCGCCGACTGGCAGCAGTTCGAAGACGAGAAGGACGTGCTGCCCAATCTCCGCTGGGTGCCATCGACCGCGGCCGTGCCGGATGCGTTCCACCAGTCGATGTGGAACACCGTGCTGCCGGTTGACCACCCGTTCTGGAGCGGGCACCATCCCGGAGACCGCTGGGGCTGCCAGTGCAGCCTGGAGGCTACTGACGACCTGGCAACCGATGTTCCGGAAGCCGACTACAAGACATCCCCAGGACTTGACAACAACCCCGGCATCGATGCCAAGCTCTTCAGCGACTCCCACCCGTACTTTCCCGACAGCTGCGACAGCTGCCCGTTCAGGGGAGCCCACCCCGTTGGCCCAACCAACCTGGCGAAGGATTGCTACCATTGTCAGTATGCGGAGGCGGCTTTGCCTGGCAACAAGAAAGAAACCTTCACACCTGACAAGGAATTCGGGCAAAGACTTATGATCAGCACCGATGCTCACCCTCTGGAACTGGAAGAGAACATTAGAGTGGCCAGGGAATTATTGTCGGCATTCCCTGATGTCCAGATGACTATTAGGGCGCACGTCAATTTACCGAAAACGAGCAACCCGGAATATACCATAGATGGGCTATTGGCCGACCGCAAGACGCCCGAGGGAGCAGGTGGAATCACTAATGGGTTTAGTAAGGGTGTCAATGGACAACATTGTCGGGCATTGGTCTTCGACCTCGATTCAAAGATGGGAGATAAGCCACTGCCTCTTGGCAAATTGGCTTGCAAACTTAAAGGCCGCAGGAATGACTTTGTCTCAGGAGATTTTGAGAGATGTTACCTGACTTATCATAAACAATTTGTGCTCATTACACGAGAAGACTATGCTTATTCGGATGAGGAGCTAAAGTCACACTTGCTGAAGATACTGTCCTCTGCCTGGAAATAAAAAATGGGGTTTCCCCCATTTATAGACTATCAAGGCTTGGATATACCGCGCCAACCAGCATAGTCGAATACAAAGGTATAAAAACTTTTTGAATTCCAAACAAATACCCTTCAAAAGATGAACGACAAAGAGTTCGTCAAGCACCTCAAGTCCATACAACCGGAGCTGGAGAAACTCTTGGCCCGGACCCTGCCGGTCAAGATCGGAGCCAAGGCCAAGGCCATCTTCCAGGAGAACTTCCGCAAGGGAGGCTTCCAGGACGGAGGGCTACAGGCCTGGAAGGTCACCCGACGTCAGCTTACCGGCAAAGGCGCCGATGCAGGTCGTGGCCCGCTGCTCTCCAGCCGCCAGGTGCTCTACAAGAGTATCTCATACTCCCCGGAGCGTGGCTCCGTCACGATCTACTCCAGGGTGAAATATGCAGCTATCCACAACGAGGGCGGCACCGTCATCACGCACCCACGTATTACCCCAAAAATGCGCCGTTTCGCCTGGGCAAAGTTCTATGAAGCAGGTGGAGGCAAGAAGGGTCAGAAAGGCCGGGAAACGGGCGATGCGGCAATGTGGAAGGCTATGGCGCTCACCAAGAAGGCAACCCTCACCGTCAAAGCCAAAATCCCCCAGCGCCGCTTCATCGGTCCATCACGTGACGTTGATGCCGCCATCCAGCAAATCATCGCCGCCGAAGTCGGAAAGATTATCCGGCCGTAACCCCGCTTAACATACAATTTGCCGAACCCGCACAAAATATTTGCAGGAACAAACATTTTTTTTCAAATTTGATAACAGATTATTTATCCGTGATACTATTTTTGCACGGAATTTGCGCGTAAGCCGACTGTAACACACACACTAACTTAAACTAAAATGTGGGAAATCATTAAAACGATTATCACCTCCCCTGCGGGGTCTTTTGCTTTTGTCGTCGGCATACTGTTCCTATGTGGATGGGCCATTGTCCGGGTGACTAGGGCTACGACACAGTGGGAGGACAAACAGAGGGGCATCGAGAAACTTGAAGGCAAGGTTGAAGCTATCTCCACCGATTTGCATTATATCAAGGCAACATTGGAGGTAATGAAAAACAACCCTCCCGGAGCAAGTTTGACCCAGGCGCACAGCCCAGTGAGCCTTACCCCGATTGGGGAAGAGGTTGCAGAGAAGATAGGCGCAAATAAAATCATTACCTCAAACTGGCAGAAGATATTGGATTGCCTGGAGAGGTCAAATATTGGTGACAGCGCCTATGACATCCAGCAGTTCTGTATAGAAACCGCCTCAATTGCTTTGGAGAAATTCTTCTCAGATGACGATATAGTCAAGATAAAAGAGTTTGCTTATAACAACGGCAAGACACTGGCTTACTATGGTGGTATGTTCGGGGTACTGATTCGAGACAAGTATTTTGAGTACAAGAATATCCCTATCGAAGATGTTGATCGCAGCGCACCGCATGGTTCTTGACAAGTTTCGTTCTATTCCCCTAAAGAGCAGCCATCACGGCTGCTTTTTTTATGCTTAGAAAAAGCGGTCCCCGCCGCGGAAGCCAGACCGACGACGGGGACCTGAAGAGAGATGAATAAAAATGGGTAAAAAATAATGAAACGTAAATGCGCCTGCTGGCGCTTTTATTCTGTAATCCTAAGCCTGTAGTCGGCCTCGTAGACCTTGATGCCTTTCGGCAGCGCTGCCGTACGACTGGCGATGCGGATAAACGGACTTGCGCCCATCGACTCCGGACATTTGCCCTGCAGCAACCTGTGCAACTGCCCGGCCTTTGCGATGCGCTCCCGGGCATACTCCCTCTGCCCGGCGCCGTAATGTGTGTCGTCGTAGCAGTCGAAAGCCAGTCGTGTGGTGATCATCATTGTTCCGCGCTGCTCAGGAGCCTTGGTAGTCTCCCAGCTTGTCTCGCCTACCGCAATAAGCAGCGCTGGGAACGTAATAGGGTATGTATCCTCTCCGTTCAACATCGCCTCCAGCTGACCGTAGTCTTCGTCGAGGGTGCTCAGCCCCAACTCGTCATAGTGCTGCTCCAGATATTCCACCAATTCTGTATATAACTCTTCCATTGCCTATTTGTTTTTAGGGGTGCCGCTGTCGTCGAACTCAAAGAGCAGAGGATCTTCTTTATACTTCTCCTCCACATCGAACTCGGCGTTAAGGATGTTGTAAAAGGTGGACTCGCTGATGTGGTATATCGGGTAGATAAACCGTCTCAGTATTTCCCGGTTCGACAGTCCGCTGTTGGCGTGCTCACGGTAGATGCGGTTTATTTCCCGCACCCTGTAGGCATAACTGCGACCCTTGACCTTGCGCCCTTTTCCCATAGCGGCATTCTCCTGTTGTTATGATTCTGTCATTCCGAGAGGGATGTTCACCCAGGCTCCGGTCTTGTCGTCCTTGACGGCGGCCTGTATGAATGTACGGGTCGGTATGGGGCAATACGCCTCCTCGATGATACGGACGCCTTCGATGAACTTCTCATCGCCGACCTCGTCGGCAATCTTGCGCAGCTGCAGTATGCGCTGAGCCTTCAAGGTTCCCTTGGCATCCTTGGCCAGCAGCCGGAGAACCATGTCTACCAGGGCCCTGGTCTTTTCGTCAGTTGCAAGCCCGGAGATGTATTCGCGTATCATCTTCACGCCCTCCTCTGCGGTGTCCAGGTAATTGTCGTTGAGATACTGGCCAAGCTTCAGGCGAAGCCTGCCGTCGGAGGACGTGAAGGTGTTGCTGGCATATCCCATCTCCTGGCCTTTCTTGTCGCGGAACATCTCGCCCTTGAGCTCGATGATGGCCTTGAAGTTGTCAAATACCTTGGCCTTGACGGTTTTGATGTCTCCGGAGAGGATCTGCAACTCGGGAATGGCGGCCGCAAGTTCGTCATCCACCATCTTCGTGTAGTCCTCGCGTTGATGCCGGCGGCGTTCCTCGGCCGCCTTCTTCTCTTTCTCCGCCTTGAAGGCCTCATACTCGGCCAGCTCCTCGGCGGTCATTTTAACGTTGGTTTCTTTCATCTTGAATCGTATTTAAACATTGTTCGTAGTACCATTTACAGAATGCTTTATTGTTCTCTGACCAGAACCCTTCCCCCTGCAAAGTGTCAGACCATTTGAAAGCATCCTCTATCGTTAAACCTCCTTCGAAGCCGGCGAGAATGCGGATGCGTGCACGCAGCGGCAGCCGTTCCGTCCATACCAGGTTGCGGAAACTTTTCCACCACAGCTGGCGACGCAGGTAACGGCGTACCCGCTGCGCTTCTTTGAATTGCTTAATAAACTCCTTTATCATAATTCCAAAAGGTTTAAGCCATTACATCCTTGCCCTGCATCGCCTGCATCAGGATGGACTCCGCAAGGCCTTCCACCGCCTTGAGGTCCTTCTGCTTGTTGCTGAAGCAGGAGTAGAGGTTGCGCAGCCTCTCGGCCGGAATCTTGTTAAAACTGTCATATCCGGTGGCGCGGCAAGCTATCCCTTGGATAAGGGACGTGCTTTCATTCTGACCTGTAAGACGGAGGTAGCCGCCGATGGCGGCCATCGCCCTCTTGCGCAGTCGATCGAGGCTTGGCTGGCCGGCCTGCGCGGAAAGCTTCGCGCACAGGTCAATAAGGTCGTGGGTGTCGATGTCGGCAGAGCTCTCGACGCCGTAGCCGGAAACCAGCGCCATCTTCTCGTCACGGGTCATGCCACACACGCTGCACAACGTGTGGAACTTCTTCAGGATCTTCCTGTGGATGTCATCCATTGCATTCATTCAGGCGGTGTTTAGAAAAGTGTAGGGTTTACGCTGTCGAAGGCCACATCGCATAGGTCCACTATGAACCCACGCTGCTCTGGCCTGAATGAGAGAAGGCTGCGCTTGATGCAGCGTATGGCATCGTACACTGCCTTGTATTCGCTCTCGAAGAGGGCGCAGCAGCCGTTGGTAGGAGCGATGATGGCTTCTGTGGGGGTGTTTATCTCATAACCCGCCTTCCACAAATGCCCAATCCTCTCGGATACTATGCGCCCTGAATACTCTCCTGCGTCTCGCGGTGCCGGGCGGTGGAGGTTCGCCACCTCCCTGATGTTTCTTTCAAGTTGTTTCATATCTGTCATTTTGGTTTACATTTCGTCACAATACTTCACGTTGGCCCGCTCCGGCCAGATGTCAAAGGGGGTACAGCCATCGCCGGCTTCTTCATCCGCATATCGGCTTACGGGGAACGCCTTGTAGGTGTCGACATGCAGTTTTACGTCGGATAGGCGGCGCACCGTCTCCGCAATTGCCGGGTCCGGGATATTTCTCTTCTCATGACTCAGGAAGACGAAGAGCTTTGTTGGGTAATCCTTTATCAGGTCCACATAGTCCCGCTTCTTGAATCCCGGGAGGGCGGTGAGACTGTCGATGATTACCACACCGGGACTCTTCCGCCTGTTCAGGCGGCAGCGCAGCTTCTCCACCGACTCCTTATCCAACAGCACCACCTTGTTACCGACTTCCGACATATCCACCCTCAGCCAGGCTTTCTGCAGACTCAGGCTCATACCTTGTTCGAGGCTGTCATACGCCACGGTGGTCCATTTGCTCAGATACTTTGCCAGCATAAGGGCGAATGTCGTCTTGCCGCTGCCAGAGTCTCCCCAGATAAGCCAGCTGCCGTGAAGCTCCGGACACCCGATGCACTTCTTCCAGGCCCCGTCGAACGGTACTGCCTGGAATGTCGCTGCCACCACATTGCGGTTGGATATCGCGTGTGGCAACCAGATGTCCGTATCCTTGGCCCTCTTCGCCATCTTAAGCCTCCTCCTCCTGCTCTTTTGCCTTGAGGGACCACACCAGGCGTTTCACGCGCCTCAAGTCACCATCGGCCTCCTCCGCTATGCGTGCGATATCGTTGCGGTCCTCGATGCCGTTAACCTTGCACACGGCCGTCACATCCCTGGCCCCGGCCAGTGGCAGTGCAATGAACTTGCGCCCCACGCGGCTATAGATTTCGCGGTAGCCCTTGCGGCTGTTGCGCACGCCGCGCTTGATGCGCTTCTCGAGATACTCCGTCGCACACAGCAGGATTCCACAGTGGTCCTCCAGCTGGTTGTAGATGGAGATGAAGAAGTATAGTACCTGGTCACTCAGTTTGTCAGCCTCGTCCAGGATTACAAGCGGTGCATCCTTCTTCTTCAAGGCCTGCAAGGCATCGAACATCATATCTGTCACCGTGCCGGTGGCCTCTATGCCCAGGCTGCGCAGCAGTTCGCACAGGAAATGCTTCCGGTTCCAGTACTCGCTGCAGCATAGGTGGTACACATTGCGGTTTGCCGCCACGTACTGGCGTATGGCCTCTGTCTTACCGCTGCCGGCATCGCCGACAACAGCCAGCACCAGGGCATTATCCTGGGCATCCGTCAAAATGTTGGTCATCTGGACAAAGCCCCTGGTGGGAGCAATGTTCCAGCTACGGCGGTCATAACCCACCTGGTGGGCAATGTTTCGCCACATGTCGTCACTGATCAACTCCCAGTTGCCCGAGAGGATCTGCGAAATGGTGGCGGGGCTCACCTCGTTCAGCGAGCGTGCCGCCTTGTTTTGCGAGCCCTTCTGCTCCACGTATTCGGCGAGCCGGGCCTGGATGTTCTGTTTTTCCTTGAGTGTCATTTTTATGGTTTTTGAACGTTAGTATATGTCGAATCTATTGAATGCTTCTTCTGGTTCCGGTTCCCGGCGGGGCACGTTAACTGCCGCAATGGCGGCCGCTTCGAAATCAAAGTCCTCCACGGGGACGGCCTCCACCTCCGGGGTGGAAGCCTTGGCGGCGGCCAGCCTTTTCTTGCTTACCTGGTCCTTGTGCTGGCCGCGGCTGTCGGTGATGATATGCTTTGCAAGGGTGTTATCCAGCTCTGTATTCTTACTGAAGATGGCCATGGCCACCTCGTCGGCACGTGATGCCTTGGCGGCCACGTGTGCCTCCAGCTCACGGTTGAAGGCGAATACCTTCTGCAGCTGCTCGTGGTCTCCGGGCTTGCGGTCGGCCAACGCCATCGGCTGCACGTATTTCTTCTCCAGGACATAGCGCCGCTTCTCGTCGGTACTCACGGCCAGCACATGCTCCAGATCCTGCGGATCATAGCGGACGGTCCACCGCTTCGATGCGGCATCTTCGCGGAACCGGATGTCGAAACTGTCATACTGGATGCGCTCCCCGTCGATAGTGACGCGCAGTCCGCAGCCTTCAAGGATATGGCTCTTTCCGGAGGTTACACCGTATGTCAGCAGGAATATCTCCTCTGACATCACCTGCTTGTACTCGTCGGCGGTGCTGGCCCAGAACTCCAAATACTGGTCGTGCTTTGCAAGGCGCTCCAGCTCGATGACCTTCGTAATCTGGGCAATGACCTCCGCTTCTGTGGGAAAAAGATTTTTGTTGGCGTTCAGCCACTCAGGGCTTGGCTGCACCTCCTTGCGGCTCTTCACACCGAAACCGCTCCAGTTTCTCATATACTGGGCGTATGTCTTGTTAAGGTAGCCGAAGTACGGCTCTACCACCTTGCTTTTGGCGTTGCCGACGGCCGCCGGTATGTAGTGTCTGCAGGTGGCCAGATAGACGGGCTTTGTGGCCTTGCGGGCATAGTTGTCACTCTGGATCTGCCAGGGGATATAACGCTCACCGAAGAGCTCGCGGGCGTGGCGCACCGCATTGCCCAGGGCCTCGGTGATTACGTTCACATTCTCGTGGGTGCTGATGGCGTAGCCTATGGGATAGTTGCAGCAGGGATCCAGCACAACCTCCAGGTTCATCCTGTTGGCATAGCCATCTTCCGTCCTGTAGTAGAACTCGGCTGTCCATCCGTCGTGGACCCAGAAGAGCATGGCTCCCGTGGGACGGCTGCGCTTTACCTGCATACTCTGGGTGTTGCGGAACTCTCGCACGCCACGGCTGCCGGCAAGAGTAACGAGGCCCTCTTTGGTACGGAAGTTTGCCACGGTACCGGCGGTGATCTTCGGCCAGCCCTTGAGTTTGGCGGCCTGGTTATATACCAGTGCAACCTGGGCGTTGTCGAGATTGTTGCCTGCCTTGCACAGGGCAAGCATTGCCGAGCGCTGGTCCTCGGTGCGTACCTTGGATGCTGCCTGATTGCCGAACTTGGCGCTGATGAGCGCGCCGTAGCCACCTCGCTTGTATTGGTTGAACTTCTCCTGCAGACGCGCCGGGTTGCCAGGCAGGCTGTGAGGATACCGGTCTGCAAGACGCGGCAGCACCTCAGCCGCCTTTCTCCAGAACTCGCCGCGTTTAATCTTGGGCTTGCCGTGGCGTATGCTCTCATCGTCGCTGCGCTGGAGCCGGATTCCAAGGGCATTCAGGATGGAGGCGTTGTTTGTAAGTTCCTCCTGCTTGGCGGCAGTGAGGTGATCGCCTTCACCCACCAGGACGTCGGCATAGAACTGCGCCGCCTCGTGGTCCACCCTCATAAGCTCCATCAGCGTCACCGCCTCCTTTTGTCCCTGGAGGTCAGGAAAGCGATGGTACACCGCCGGCTTGTACTTTGCGGGCAACGTGTCCACAAAGTAAAGCGCCGGACGCTCGTAGCAGCCGCGCCGGGCACGCTCAACGTTGCCGCGCTGAATGCCGACAAGGATGGTACGGCAGGACATAATGCCCTCTAGCTCCTCTTGTGTAACTGCCGGTCTGCCGTCGATGTATTCCATTTCTTCCTGTGATGATGCTGATGGCCTTTATTAACAACCCGCTTCGTGAAAGATGAACTTCGTCTTTCCGGTTTTAAGCGTGATGGCCTGTAATCTTGTCTGGCAACCGAATGTCTTTTTATGAACGTCGTTACCGCGCTTGATGTAGCGCTTGCGTGAAAAGCCATAGTGGGATGTTTGGTGAAACCCGCTGGCCCTGTTGGCCCTCCTGGACCTGGTGAAACACTGTTTCATATCTAGTTGTTATTTGTCTTTACTTTTGAGCTGAATATCTTGGTGCCGGCATAGCCTGTCATAAATAGTGCTGCGCCAATGGCGAATGTCCCGAAGGTCGGCTCTGCCACGCCAACCATCCATACGAACCCCGCGGATGCGATGACCTTACAAATGATTTCGAGTGTCTTTTTCATAATGTGTCTGTTTTTGTTTGCGACCTCGGCAGGACTCGAACCCACAACCTCCGACCCGTAAGGGCGGTGCTCTGTCCAATTGAGCTACGAGGTCAAATGCCGGTCCTTTCCCGGCTGTCAGACTTATCCGATGAGTCGGGCTTCCCAGGGCCAACGTTCTAATAGTGTCATTGCCAAGTACATTGAGTATGGATTAGTTGATATATTCTGTTTCCTTACCGCCCCTCTCAATCGCCGCCTTCCGTATGCGGATGGCAAGGGGCGTATTGGAGCGGAACTTCAGCGCCTCGATGACCGTCTTCTGGCAAACGCCAAAGATTTGGGCGAGTATCTTTCCTTCACCTGTGCGGGTAACAATCTCTTTCATCTGATTTGCTCAATCCTTTTATTTTCTAACTTTGTTGCGGGGTTAATAGATTAACCACTCCGCAAATATACAGATATTTTCTGATATACAAAGGAAAATTACAGAAATTTTCTTAAATCATGGACGCAAAAGAAAGAATTGAGAAAATACTGGCTTATTATGAGCTGAGCGCAAATTCATTCGCTGAGAAGCTTCAACTAGGTCGGGCACAAGCCATCTATGACATCCTTGCTGGGAAGACAAAATCCATAACCGAGAAGATGGCATCTAAGATAATTTCTGAATTTTCCGATATAAGCAAATCTTGGCTATTGTCTGGCGAGGGCGAGATGTTAAAATCATCCCAAACGGCAGTTAAAGACTACTCAAACAATGGGGGAGTGCCATACTTTGCGGTAGATTTCCTTGCCGGCTTCGATTTGGTGTTCAACAATCAGACAGCAGTTCCGGACGGTTTCATCAGTTTTCCGCACATACGGGGCGCCCAGGCCTGGGTCGATATATCAGGTAAATCGATGTCCCCACTGATTGATCCGGGCGACGTAATCGCCATCAAGTTGGTGGAGGACTGGCAAACCAATATCCTGTATGGGGAAGTGTACGCCCTGGTCACAGAGCAGTACCGCACCGTCAAGCGCATCCGCAGATCCGAACGCGATGGCTGGATCCGCCTTGTACCGGAGAACCCAGACTATGACCCCCAGGATATCCCCGTCACCTCAATCATCGCCCTCTATCAGGTTCTCGGCTGCGCCAAGAAGATCTTCTGATTATCGGGATGAACCAGATGTTTTAAAAGAATACTTAAAAAAAGATGATAACTAATAAATATTTTTTCTAATTTTGCACTAGCTTTTAATGAATTGGAATGAGGAAATTATTTCCTACTTCCCCAAAAAGGTCCGTTCCGTCCTCCTAAAGGAATAAACCCGGCATCTCCCAATGTCGGGTTTTCACTTCCCGTAAGGGAAGGTTATAATGGCTTTCCCCATGAGCCATAGGGAAGAAGGAGGTGTTAGAATCATGGCCAATTCATTAAAAGCAAAAAACGAAGATGGTGAACTTGTTTTTTGTCGATATATCGTCAAAAACGGTGTGAGGATTTATCCAAAACACGGGAAAGTTTTCTGTTTCAGGGTTAAGAAATAACCGCTGATAGTTTTTCGAGGAGCCGTTTGGGAGCGGCTCCTCGTTTTTATAACAAAGCTCTGCCAGTTGGTAAAATGACGAAAACCAGCCGGCAGAGCACGTCCAAAAAACCGTAAAAATGTGTTTTATACATCACATTTTTGGTAATAATAATCACAATCCTCGAATTATCAAACAATTATATTGTGTCTAAAGGCGCAAAAAGTGTGCATTTAGGGGGGTCGAATCCTTAAAAAAGCGGCATTTTTGTGTGTTTTTTTGGCAGTTAGGGGGGGCGAATGTCACGTTTTGGGGTAGTGGTTTGTGCACCCAACTGTGCATGCAAGTGTGCATCCATCTCTAACTTGGTGTTTGATGGAGCACGAAATTCAACCAGTTGAAAGGCTCTTAAACACCCTTTAACCGAGGGCGGTTTTGGGGGCTTTCTTGGCGTTTATGTCGCCTTGGCGAGCGTCTTGTTATTATGTTCTTTGTGCGGCCTGGAAAAGGGCCAAAGATGGGCTAAAACAAGTATGCCAACCATCAAATTACAGCTGCTATGATCTTTGCCAAAAACGGCCCTACAGAGTGCTCTCGACCATTTTCGTGGCATCAAGAAAATGCCCGGCCAAAGGACCAAAGCCGGTCAGATACCAGCAGCTATTAAATCAGGCGTCCGAACATAAAAAAGCGGCCCAAATCAAGCCGCTCAAACTATAATTATATTCCCTTAAACACTCAATGTAAACAAAACATCAGCCGCCGATACCAAAACCCTCCTTAAATGTAAACCAAATGTAAAGCGATGTTAACTTTTTTCACATTTCGTTTTGCAGCGCCACACCACCCAAAATCAACACAACCACGCCACTATCAACCACTTACACCACATCTATCCTCATAACAATATTTTACATTTCGTTTTATGCCCCGTACAACAGTCAGGTGATAAATATGAGCGCCTTTATCGGTAAAGCAACTATTATGTATCCCTATCCGGTTGCAGAGACCACATACGGTAGGATTCAGGAACAATAATACGGGAGGTTCTGTTATGAAGAAATACTTAAATATTG
>JAEEGL012482044.1_pt1 | contig 25181 bp, 21 predicted proteins | sample 9134231 | NCBI WGS metagenome assembly JAEEGL01 (sample SAMN16246548, study PRJNA631951) | gut metagenome | biome: gut microbiome; feature: rumen; material: fiber-attached | host: Bos | place: Iran: Karaj | collected 2018-10 | reverse complement strand
GACAATTAGCTATAATAATTATAATGGCTCAAATGGGATCATTTATACCAGCAAAAAGTGCTAAATTACCAATAATAGATAAAATATTTACTCGTATAGGAGCATCAGATGATTTAGTATCGGGAGAATCTACATTTATGGTAGAAATGTTAGAAGCTCAAAATGCCATAAAAAATGCTACTAAGAATTCATTAATATTATTTGATGAATTAGGAAGAGGAACAGCTACATATGATGGAATGAGTTTAGCACAATCCATTCTAGAATATGTAAATGATAATATAAAATGTAAAACATTATTTAGTACTCATTACCATGAATTAACTAATTTAGAACATATGGAAGGAATTAAAAATGTTCATGTCGAAGCCCATGAAGAAGATGGTAATATAACTTTCTTACATAAAGTAAAACCAGGTGCTGTAGATAAAAGTTATGGTATCCATGTAGCTAAATTAGCTGGAATGCCAAATGAAATAATAAAAAGAGCTAATGAAATATTAAGATTATATGAAGAAACATCTAAAGAAAAACAAATGAGTAGAGGAGAACAAGTATCATTTGATTTTGATACACCAGAACCAGTTAATAATAAAGTATTAGATAGATTAGAAGAAATAGATCCATTAAAAACTACTCCAATAGAAGCAATAAATCTATTATATGAACTAAAAGAACTATCTAAAAAGCAATAAAATAGTACTATTTTTAAAAAATTATGTTATAATGAGCCAAGAGGTGTTACAAATGGGGAAGACTAGAAGTGAATTAAGAGAAACAGCAATGGTTATTTTATATCAAATTGATATCTTAAAAAGTCAAAAAATAGAATATAAAATAGAAGACCAAATTAATGAAAATTTAGATATAGATAATGAATTTGTAAGAAATATAGTATATGGTGTAATAACTCATCAAGAAGAAATAGATTCATTAGCTAATAAATATATGAAAAACTGGACTATTGATAGAATAGAAAAAACAGGTGCTGCTATTTTAAGAATAGGTATCTATGAAATACTATTTGAAGAAGATACACCTAATATAGTAGCTATTAATGAAGCTATTGAATTAGCAAAGAAATTTAGTGACGATAGTGTAAGAAAGATTATTAACGCAGTATTAGATAAAATTAATAATGAACAATAAAAAAAGACTTAAATAAGTCTTTTTTATATTGCTCTATAAACATCTTTACCTTTAAAAGGATTCTTACTATCTATCTTATCTGTAAATAGAATACCATCTAAATGATCTAATTCATGTTGAAAAGCTACAGCTAATTCTTCTCTAACTCTTAAAGTAAATGGTTCACCATATTCATTAAATCCTTCTATAGTAATACGTGCATGTCTAGGAACTATACCTTCAGTAGGTCTATTAATACTTAAACAACCTTCACCTTCAGCTATATATACTAATTCTTCACTAGAACTCTTTACTTTAGGATTAACTACTACATATTTGTCAAATTTACCTTCTTCAACTTCATATACAATAACAAATATTCTCTTTAAGATACCCAATTGAGGATAAGCAAGACCCATACCAGCTCTTAAATGATAATATTCTTCAGTTTCTTTAACTTGACTCATTTCTAAATAATCCATCATATCATGTATTCTATCTATATCTTCTTGAGGAAGAGGTAACTTAGCATCTACAGATTTCATATGTAAAAATTTATTCTTTTCATCTAAAATTTTAATATTAGGTAATTTCTTCATAAATACCACCACCTCTAGAATTGTACCAAATAATCTAAAAAAAAACAAATTATTTACCTATATTACATTTACATTTATAAATATAATAATGATTATTATTAAATAATAATATGATAAAATAATAATAGGAGGAGATTAGATGAAAAAAGTATTAACTAGACTTAATTATCCATTATTAATACTAACTATTCTATATTCTATCTTTGGATGTCTAATGATATATTCAGCATCATCTATCTCAGCTATCTTAAGATATGATGTATCTACAGGAAGATTTGTCTTTAAACAAATAATATCTTCCGTATTAGCATATAGTGCCGGTATAGTAGTATTATTTATACCTACTAAAAAATATCGTTTTCCAGCACTTGTTATGTTAGTAGTAACATATGCTTTATTAATAGGAGTATTTATCTATGGTAAAATAGCCGGAGGTGCTTTATCATGGTTTGATTTAGGTAAATTAAGTTTCCAACCTTCAGAATTTGCTAAACCAGTCTTAATAATCTATTTAGCATCTTATTATTATAAATTATCATTTAAAAAGAATATTACCTTATTTAATATGATATACCCATTATTATTAGTATTAGTAATGTTTATAGCAATAGCATTACAACCAGATCTAGGTAGTGCATGTATTATAATGTTAATAAGTATCTTTATCTTCTTTTCAATACCATTAGCTAAAAAACAAAAAAAGACTATTTATAAAATGGGAGCAGCTGGAGTAGTATTAATATTAATACTACTACCTACAGTAGGTAAGAATATCTTACATGGATACCAAATCCAAAGACTATTAGAATTTAGACATCCATGTACTAGATATCAAGAAGATACAGGATACCAAGTATGTAATGCTTATATAGCAATACATAATGGAGGAGCATTTGGTGTAGGGTTAGGTAATTCTACACAAAAATACTTATATTTACCAGAATCACATACAGACTTTATATTCCCTATAATATGTGAAGAATGTGGACTTATAGTAGGTATAATAGTCTTAATAGGATATTTTATCTTCTTAATGCTTATATTATCTATAGCTAAAACATCTATAACCCTCAAAAATAGTATTATATCTTATGGAATGTTTACATACTTTGCAGTCCATATAATAGTAAATATCTTAGGAGTATTAGGCTTAATACCATTAACTGGAGTACCATTACCATTCTTAAGTTATGGTGGAACATTTAATATATGTGTAATAATATCAGTATTTGTCCTAGAAAGAATTAGCTACGAAAATAAAATTGATAAAGAAATTAAAAAAATTAAAGAACTTTAAAAGGAAATCCATAGTCGACCGCGTATATATATAATAGAGGAGGTAAATATGGATTTTTTTAATGGCATAAAATATTGGATAATAAGTATATTAATAATACTACTTATAATAGCAAATATATCTATAAGTATTTATTTTAATTACTATAAAGAACCAATAAAAGAAGAAATAATAGAATTAGAGGAGAAAGAAGAACCTATAGTAGAAAATACATTTTACTATGTAGATATTAAAGGTGCAGTAGCTAATCCAGGAGTATATCTAGTTAATAAAGGAACTATAATTAATGATGTTATTAATCTAGCAGGTGGCTTAACAAGATATGCATCTACTAAGTATTTAAACTTAAGTAAATCTACTTCTAAAGAAATGGTTATATATATTTATACTATAAATGAATTACAAGAACTAGATACTAAAAAAGAAGCTATAAAAGAAACATGTAATTGTCCTAAAGAAGAAATAAAAGAATGTATTGAACAAAAAATAAGTATAATAGAAAATAAACCATCTACTAAAGAAGATATACCATCTACTAATGAAGAACCAACTAATATAGAAGTACCATCTACTAAAATAAATATTAATACTGCTACTAAAGAAGAATTAATGACTTTATCTGGAATAGGTGAATCAAAAGCAATAGCAATTATAGAATATCGAACTAATAATGGATTATTTCAAAGTATAGAAGATATTAAAAATGTATCTGGTATAGGAGATTCAGCATTTGAAAAAATTAAAGACTATATTACAATATGATATATTCTATTATCTATTAATACTTCTAACAATAATAATAACTCTTATTAAAGTAAATATATCTAATGATAAAAGTATCTATAATAAAGACCAAACTAACTTTAGTGGTATAGTAAAAGAATATAAAATAAAAGACGATCTATTAACTATAGAACTATCTAATAAAGAAAATATAATCTGTACATATAAACTAAAAGACAATATAAATATTAATTATGGAGACTATATAGAAGTGGAAGGAATCCTAAAAGAACCATCTAATAATACAATACCTTATGTATTTAATTATAAAAAATATCTAAATAATAAAGATATTTATTATCTATTAAATATTAATAAAATAATAACTATAAAACCAAGTAATAAATTACTATATATTATTAAAAATAAAATAAATAATAGAATAGATAAAATAGATAAAAAAGGCTATATAAAAGCTTTTATATTAGGTAATAAGAATAATATAGATAAAGAAATATATACTAATTATCAATCTATTGGAGTAACACATTTATTTGCCTTATCAGGAATGCATATATCTTTATTAAGTACTATAATATTAAAACTATTATCTAAATTTAAAGAATACAAAAGATATATAATATTAAATATAATATTAGTATTGTATGGTACATTAGTATCATTCCCATCTAGTTTAAAAAGATGTTTAACTTTCTATATAATTAATTCTATAAATAAACTATTAAAACTAAATATAAAATCAATTAATATAATGTATCTTACTATCTGTATATTAGTTCTATATAATTATAAAATAATCTATGATATAGGTTTTCAATATTCAACTATAATAGTAACATCTATTATCCTAAGTAATAATATAATAAAAGATAATAATAAACTAAAATCATCAATAAAATTAAGCATTATAATCTTTATAACTAGTTTACCAATATCTCTATATAATTATTATCAAATAAATATACTAAGTATTATATATAACTTAATATACATACCATATATATCTATAATAATATATCCTTTATCTCTATTATCATTTATATTCCCAATATTAACTAATATATTAAATATATTAATATCTATAATGGAAACAGTATCTAAATATTTAAATAAAATAGATATCTTAACTATTAAAATGACTCTTAATATATATGAAATAATTATCTATTATATATTTCTATTAATATTAATAAAAAAACAAAAATATACTATATATTTAATAAATATCTTAATACTAATAATTCATATAATAATACCTTATCTAGATAATAATTATTACATCTATTATTTAGATATAGGTCAAGGAGACTCTATATTAATAATACCTCCTCATAAAAAGAATATAACTTTGATAGATACAGGAGATATCAATGTTAATAATATAAATAATCTAAAAACACTCTTTAATTCCTTAAGTATAAATAAAATAGATAATCTAATAATATCTCATGGAGATCAAGATCATATAGGAGAATCAATTGATATAGTAAAAACAATTAAAATAAATAAAGTAATCCTTAATTGTGGATCTATTAATCTATTAGAACAAGAATTAATTAATGAATTAAATAAAAGAAAAATAAAATATTATAAATGTATTAATAAACTAAATAATTATTATTTCTTAAATACAAAAGAATACAATAATGAAAATGATAATTCTAATGTAATATATACTAAAATATATAACTATTCTTTATTATTTATGGGAGATAGTGAAAAAGAAAAAGAACTAGATTTAATAAATAAATATAATCTAAATAATATAGATATCTTAAAAGTAGGCCATCATGGTTCTAAAACAAGTTCCAATATAGAATTTATTAAAGAAATAAATCCTAAATATTCAATAATAAGTGTAGGAAGAAATAATAAGTATGGACATCCTAATAAAGAAGTATTGGATATTTTAAAAGAATCTAAAATATATAGAACTGATTTAGAAGGAAGTATTATATTTAAAATTAATAATAACTTAGAAATAACAACTTACAGTCCATAAACATATTATTGCTATGAAAAAAATATAATGATAAAATTAAAATGAGGTGTTAAGATGAAAATATTAAGTATAAAAATCCCCACAGTTGAAGACGTAATTAATTTACCAGCTTATAAAAGAAAGAATACAACTCCATATTGTATCAATACACAAGCAACATTAAATCCAGGCTTTCTAGCATATATAGACAATAATGGATTAGTTTGTATGTCTGGCAAAAAATACGAAAATGATGGAGTAAGACTAATAATTGATATTCAAAAAGAAGAAAACGAACAACTAGGAGTAGGAGATGTAGTAGAGTATAATGGCTACCCATTTGAAATAATAAACGATAATCAAGCTATCTCTCTACAAAATATAACAATTGAAAATTTACTTGAACCAGTCTATTCAGCATCAGATCCTAATCGTGCTAATGATGTATTATCTGGCTATAATGTAAATAAAGCAGCATTAGCAAATTGGTTCGAAAAAAGTAATAAAACACTTAAACCAATTAGTGAAGCAAAATATGTATCTGAAGAACATTACACTATTGAAAAAGAACTATTTAAAGAAATAATAAAATATACATATGCATCATTAAAAGAAATTAATCAAAGATTATATGATGAAGAATCAGCAGAAAAATGGAATCTAACTGAAGCAAAAATGAATGATGAATTAGAAAGACCAAACACATTTGTAGCTAATTATATTGGTTACTTTATGGAAGCCATAAATAATGAATTAGATCTAGAAAGTTGTGCTTTATATTTTTTAAAATCAAAACATCTTTTAGGATTTAATGATGATTTAGGAAATCTAACTGAAGAGAAGAGTCAATTATTAAATAATGAAATTGAAAGAATAAGAAATATTTACTCATTAGCAATAAAATATAGAGATTTAAATAAAAATTATGAAAATCACTTAAGTTCTATAACACCATCAATACAATCAACTGTCGCAATGTAATTGTAAAAACAAGAATAATTAATTCTTGTTTTTTTATATATAAAAAATTAACATACAAATACATCAGCTATTATATGATATAATACATAAAGAGGTGATATAATGTCTCCAATAAACGTAATATCATGTAGTAGTTATCGCTTACTAGAAGAAGAAATAAAAAAAATTACCAAAGATAATCCTTATACTACAATAGATAATAATCAAGTTACATTTGAAGAAATAATTGAAGAAGCATCATATACCTCATTATTTGATGAAGAAAAATATATAGTAATAAAAAATACTAATATCTTAAATACCAAAAGAACTAAAAAAGAAGAAGTAGAAGAAGATGAAGAACAAACATCTAATGACGATGAAAAACTATTTGATAAATATTTAGATAACCCAAATCCTAAAACAATAATGATCTTTGCTTTATATACAAAACCTGCATTAACTAAAAAGATAACTAAAAAAGTTAAAGAAAGATATAATCTAATAACAATAACAGATTTTGATTATAAAGAAATTCAAAAAAGAATCCAAGATTACTTTAAAGAAAAGAAATATACCTACGAAAATGATGTACCATATTATATAAGTACTTGTTGTCAAAACAATTATGATCTAGTAATGAATGAATTAGAAAAAATAGAACTATATTATGGAAAACCCAATAAAGTATTACTTAGTGATGTAACTAATATCATATCTAAACCATTAGAAGATAATAATTTTAAATTTATCGATTCCGTAATAGATAAAAAATTAGAAGAAGCAATGAATATCTTAAATGATCTTATTATACAAAAGATATCTCCTTTAATGTTATTAATAATATTATCAAGAGAATATCGAAATATCTTATATGCATTAAAATATCAAGAAAAATATTCTAAAGAAGAAATTCAAAAGAAACTAGATATAAAATATTCATTCCAAATGGATAAAATAATAAACAGAACATATCAATATAAACAAAAAGAATTAGAAGATATATTATTATTAGCAACAGATTTAAATTATAAAATGACTACAGGTAAAGTAGAACAAAGAACAGCATTAGAATTATTTATCTTGAAAATATGTGAATAAAAAAAGCAAGGATTATTTCCTTGCTTTTGCTATTTCTTTAATCTTATCTACATTTTTAAAATTATATTTACCAATTTCATATAATACTTTATCACCATATTTACTTACTAAAGTAGCACCAACTTCATCTACCATAGAACCAGCTCCTAATGGAATAATAATATTATATTTCTCATTTAATTTCTTCATTTCTTTTAAGAATAAATATCTCGAAATAATAGATGCAGCAGCAACTGCTAAACATTGATCTTCAGCTTTAGTCATAAATGTAATACCAGTAACTTTCTTAGGTACATCATTTAAATGCATATAATAACTTCTAGGATTTTCAAATTGATCTACAACAATTTTATCATATTTAACATTATCTTTTTCTATTACAGAAGCTAAACACTTGTTATGTAAAACTGCTTTCATCTTATTCATATTCATATTAGCATTATAATAATCATTATATTCTTTATTACTTAAAACAATACTAGTATGAACTATATTTTTAATTAAATCTGGCCCTATACTAATAATTTTATCATCAGTAAGTTTTTTACTATCTCTAACACCCAAATCTTGTAAGAATAAAAATTGATCTTTAGGAACATAAGCAGCAGTAACTACTAATGGGCCAAAGAAATCACCAGTACCAACCTCATCAGAACCAACTGAAGAAACGTTAATAAACACTTTTTTCTCATTTGTTGATTCTTTCTTTTTATCTTTACCTTTTAATTCAGCATTAATATTTCTATTATTCATAATACGTTCTTTTTCAATCCATAAAGAAGCTTCTATATCAGCACCTAAACCTTGAAAAACAACTTTACCTGACTCATAAAGAGTAGTAACACAATCGAAATCTTTAACCTGAAATAAAGCATAAGGAGGAGTCTTATCACATTTATTCTTTTCATAATATTTAACCATCTGCTTTTTAACATTATCACTTACTTTAAAAGCAATAGTAGTTTGTTTATTCATAAAGCCACCTCAAACAAATAATAACATATTTTACTTTAAAATTCATTAACATTATAATATAATTTAACTATAGGAGTGACTAAAATGCATATTTATTATAATTTTAACGATACAACTGTCATAATGATAGATATAGTAATAGGAATTATCTTTTTAATAGGTCTTTATTCTGGATATAGAAAAGGCTTTTTAGAAAGTGCTATAAGATTTATAGGAGTATGTGCTTCATTTGTAGTATCATACCTATTTAAAAATCCTATATCTGTTTATTTATATAAACATTTACCATTCTTTAAATTAAATGGAATCTTTAAAGGAGTAACAGTAATAAATATAATTATTTATGAATTAATAGCATTTATAGTATTATTTACTTTATGTTTAATAATATTAAAAGTAATAGCTAAATTAACTGGCTTAGTAGATAAAGCATTATCATTTATCTTCTTAATAGGAGTACCAAATAAAATACTAGGAGCAGCAATGGGATTAGTAAGTTCATATATAGTAATATACTTTGTAGGTATCTTATTTACTTTTGGTTGTAGTTTCTTTAACTTTGAAGTAAAAAAATCATTCTTAAATACAATAATAGAAACACCTATCTTAGAAAAAACATTTGGTAAATCAATAAATGCATTAGAAGAAATATCACTATTAGCAAAAGACTATAAAGATGAAGAAGAAAAAGATGAATATAATTATAAATCACTAGAAATATTATTAAAGTATAAAATTATAACATCAGAAAATGCTAAATACTTAAGTGATGAAAAAAAGATCAATATAGAAAATATTGATGAATTATTAGAAAAATATAAAACGACTAATTAATTAGTCGTTTTTAGTTACACAATTAGCACAATCTCCATAAGTTCTAGCCAGTAAACCAGCACCTAATTTAGTACCACCAAAATATCTAACTACAACAATCATACAATTAGATAATTTCTTTTTATCTAAGATATTATAAATAGGCATACCACTAGTACCACTAGGTTCCTTATCATCATATTTTTTAGCCGTATTATTAAAAACATAAGCATAAGGCATATGCCTTGCTTTTTTATGCTCTAAAGCTAAATTATTTAAAATAATATCTACATCTTTAATATCATCAAGAGAATAGTAATAACCAATAAATTTAGATTTCTTAACAATTGTCTCATAAGTATTAATTAATTTCATAATAATCACTAATTTATTATACCATTAAACAAGAAAATATGTTAAAATAAAATATATATGATAGATAAGGTGATAATATGAAAAGAATGCGCTTTATACTTCTTATAGTATTACTATTAGTATCTACAACAATAGTAAAAGCAGATGAATTTGATACTATAGATGGAAATAATGAACAAACTGAAATAGTAGAGCCAGAAATAACCGAAAATAAAGAAGTAACTGAAATAAATGAAATAGATGAAGAAATAATAACTACAGGAGAAGAATTGGTTGATGTAGATCCTGTTATTCCTGAAGGAGTAGAAGAAGAAAAAGAAAAAGAAACAGAAACAGAAGAAGGTAGTATAACAGAAGAATTACCAATTGAAATAACTGAACATCGTCCTTCAATACCAGGAGAAGATACACCTACAAACGCAATTGAACCAAAAAAAGAATTTTTACCAAAACAAAATATGACTAAAGAGGTAAAAATATACTTAATTGTTGTATATATAGTAATTGCAAGTATTTTTGTTGCAATAATATATAAAGGAGTAAAAATATATAAATTTACTCAAGAACAAGAAAATAAAAAAGAAGAACCTGAATCAAGTGAAATTATAGTTAATTAGAAAAAAATAAAAAGAATAAAATAAATAGAGGGTGAGATAATGAGTTCGTCAGTAATAAAATTCACATATTTGCAAATTTTATCACTTGCATATTTACTTATAACATTATCTAAATACAGAAAAAAGAAAAAAGTTATGACACTAGAAAACTATGTATATAGTGTATTACTATTCTTTATGATGTCTAGTTTAATAATAGAGATATTTCAAATATGGACTAATCATATATGGAAAAACCTATATATTAATGATCAAATAAATATATCAATTATAAGTAAAATAAGTTATTCATTTGTTATAGTTACATTATTAAACTTAGATTTATATCTGACAGTATTAACATCAAAAAAGAATCAAGGATATGTAGCATATAAAGAAAATATAGAGCAAGAATATTTTAATAAAATAATTAGAAAATATATAATAGCAGCAATAGTATTTATTATCATAATTATTATCACACCATTAAATACTACTAAAATAAAAATATATGGTGATATCAGTACTACATTAAGTATTAATCAAGTAATGTTCGTATTAAAAGCGGGATTATTATCTTATATGGGTACTATCGCTGTAATGAATAGAAAACAAGGTATAAGTGAAAAATTAACACCATTTATGGTATATATTGTATTCTCAATAATTGGAAGCTTAGTAGAAGGATTAATACCAGGTTTAAATATAGGAAGCTTTATAACAACTTTCTCTATAATATATATTAACTTTACAATTGAAAATCCTGACTTAAACGTAATAGAACAATTAAATATAGCAAGAACTTCTGCTGAAAAAGCAAATAGAGCAAAAACAGACTTTTTATCAAGTATGTCACATGAAATTAGAACACCATTAAATGCCATAGTTGGTTTTTCTCATGCTTTAATGGAAGAACAAATTTCACCACAAGCACAAGAAGAAGTTAATGATATAATTTCATCTGCAAGAAATTTACTAGAAGTAGTAAATAATATACTAGATGTATCTAAAATAGATGCAGGAAGAATAGAAATTACACCTCTAGAATATAATACTAAAAAGATGATAAAAGGATTATCAAATTATGTGGAAGAAAAAAATGATAATCCAAATGTTAAATTTGAAATGCAAATAGATCCAGACTTACCTCCAGTATTATACGGAGATAGTGTAAGAATTAAACAATGTACTCAAAACTTATTATCAAACTCTTTAAAATATACTAAAGAAGGAATAATTAAATTAGAAATAAAAGCTGTAGTACTTAACGATAATTGTAGATTATTCATTTCAGTATATGATACAGGTACTGGTATTAAAAATGAAGATAAAAATAAAATCTTTAATAAATTTGCTAAAAAGAATCCAACTCAAGAAAATACATCTAATGGAAATGGCTTAGGTTTAACAATAACTAAAAAATTATTAGATATGATGAATGGTACTGTAGACTTTGAAACAGAAGAAGGAAAAGGTACTAAATTCTTAATAACAATAAATCAAAAAGTAGTTAATAAAACAGTTGATGAAATTGATGATGCAGACGATGTTGAAATTAAACTATTCGATGCATCAGATAAGAAAGTCTTAATTGTTGATGATAATGCAGTTAACTTAAAAGTAGCAAAGAAGTTAATGAAAGATTTCAAATTAGATCCAGACTTAACTACATCAGCTAAAGAATGTATTGATAATGTAAGAAATGGTATAGAATATGATCTAATCTTTATAGATGATATGATGCCAACTATGACAGGAAGCGAAGCAATTAATTTCTTAAGAAGAATACCAAATTATAATATTCCAACTGTTATACTTACAGCTAATCAAACACCAGGAATAAGAGAAAAATATATTCAAATAGGTTTTGATGATTATTTAGCAAAACCAATATTAAAAGAACAATTATCATATATCTTAAATAAATACTTAAATAGTGGAACAGCATTTAAACATAAAGCTGTTCAAGGCGAAGGAAATGTTAAAGAAGATATAGAAGCAGCAGAAGTTGCACCAAAAGTAGAAATAAATCAATCTGAAAAATATAGTAGAGAGTTCTTAAGTAAAAATGGAGTTAATGTTGAGCATGCATTAGATTTATTAATGGATATTCAAACATATAATCAGGGATTAAAAGAATTCTCATCAGAATACGAAAAGAGAAGAAAAGCTATACTAGATGCTGTTAAAATTAAAGATATAGATGCATATTATAAAGAAATACATGCATTGAAGAGTGATTCTAAGTATTTAGGATTAACTAAATTAAATGAATTAGCAACAATTCATGATGATGAAGCCAAAAAGAAGAAAACATCATATATATTCTATAACTATAATGAGTTATTAAAAGAATATGCAAAAATGTATGAGGTAATTAAAAAATATTTAGGCGAGTAGAAAGGAGATAACTATGGAAGAACTACCATTAAGTAATATATATTTACAAATAGGATCTTTATTATATGTATTATTAATTATTTCTAATTATATTAGAAAAATTAATACACTAACATTAGAAAATATAATTTATAGTTGCCTTCTAATCGCTGTAGGCTTAGATTTAGTCGTTAATATAGAATCTATTTTATTACCACTATATACAAGTAATAATACTTTAATAGTATTTTTCAATAAAATAGAATTATTAACTTGTGCAAGTTGGATATTACTATCATCATATTATACTTTCATAATTACATCTCCAAGATCACAAGGATATGTATCGTATAAAGAAAATAAAGAATTACCATATTTTAAAAAGATTGGATACATATTTATTGCTGTATTCGCAATAGCATCTTTATTAATGTTAATCTTCTCATTAGAATACTCACAAAAAATTGATCTAATAGATGACAATTTTATGAAGTTTACAGGTAAAATGAATGTATTAGCATTTATAATATGGATAATAAATACAATATATTTAATAATAGTAAACTTAAAAGCACAAAAGAAAAAGAGTATACCTTCTAAAAAGAGAAGAATTATTATATCATCAATATTATATATAATAGCAATAGCATTAATGTTTATATTAAAAGTTAATAATTATAAAAGCGTTCAAATGCAAAGAATAGGTACAAGTATTATACTTTTACAATTATTATTTATAGCCAATATAATAGTATCAAATTTATCAATTATATCTAATGCAGAAAGAATAAAATTAGAGAAATATTCACCATTAATTATTATTACACCAGCTCTATCATTATCATTTATGTTTGAAACATTTATACCAAACACAGTAACAACTGCTATTGTTGGTGCATTCATGGTAATTTATATGTATTTCTCAATAGAAAATCCAGATGCAAAATTAATAGAAGAATTAAATGAAAATAGAATAGAAGCTGACCAAGCTAACTTAGAGAAAACTAGATTCTTATCTAATATGTCTCACGAAATAAGAACACCTCTTAATGCAATAATTGGTTTCTCACAAGCATTAAAAGAAGAGAATATCTCTAAAGAAGCAAATGATGAAGTAGATGATATTATTATGTCTAGTAATAACTTACTAGATATCGTAAACGGAATACTAGATATATCTAAAATTGAAGCTAATAAACTAGAAATAGAAGAAAAAGAATACGATTCAGCACAGATGTTTAAAGAAATTGTTGCTTTAGCAAAAGCAAGATTAGCATCTAGACCTATTGATTTCCGTATCAATATAGATAATGATATACCACCAGTACTATTTGGTGATTACTTAAGAGTAAAACAAGTAATAATAAATCTTTTAACTAACTCAATTAAATATACAAAAGAAGGATTTATAGATTTTAGTGTTAAAGGAAGTACACATGACGATAAAGAATTACTAGACATAATAGTTAGAGATTCAGGTATCGGAATTAAAGAAGAAGACTTAGGTAAATTATTCACTAAATTCCAAAGATTAGATCTAGAAAAAAATGCCGCAACAGAAGGAACTGGCTTAGGATTAGCAATTACTAAGAGCTTAATAGAAATAATGGGTGGAACAGTAAATGTTAAATCGGAATATGGAAAGGGATCAGAATTTAATATTAAATTAGATCAAGGAATAGTACATAAAGATGTTAGTGAGATAAAGAAAGTTAACGAAGTAACTACAACAGTAGAAATTTCACCAGATAAGAAAGTTATTGTTGTTGATGATAATAAAGTTAACTTAAAGGTAGCAAGCAGATTATTAAAAGACTACAACATAGATCCTATACTTGTAGAATCAGGCGAAGATTGTATCAATAGAATTAAAAATGGCGAAGTATACGACTTGATTTTAATGGATGATATGATGCCTAAAATGACAGGTACAGAAGCAATGAAGTTATTAAAGGAAATACCAGGATTTACAACACCAGTTGTAGTATTAACTGCAAACGCTATTTCAGGAATGAGAGAAAAATACTTACAAGTAGGATTCGATGAATACCTAGCTAAACCAATTAATAAAGATCAACTAGCTAGTGTTATTAATTATTTCTTAAATACAACAACAGAACATACAACACTAGAATTTAGTGGTAGAAATCAATTTACAGCAACTACTTCATCAACTTCAGAAGAAACACCTCAAGAAGAAAAAAATACAGAAATAGAATTACCAAAAGAAGAAGTTAAAAAAGAAGAAATTGAACTGCCAAAAACAGAAGAAACTAAACAAGATGAATTAGATCTACCAAAAGAGGTAGAAGAACAAAAAGAAGAACCAAAACAAGAAGAAATAGTTGAAGAAGCAAAAATAGAAGAACCAGTCGAGGAAAAAGTAGAAGAACCACAACCAGAAGAAACTCCAAAAGTTGAAACACCTACAGAACAACCAACTGAAGAGCCAAAAGAAGAGCCTACTAAAGAAGAATCAACTGAAACAGTAGAAGAAACAACTTCAGAAGAACCAAAAGAAGAAGCTACTAGCGAAGAAGAAGTAGCAGATAAACATACAAAAGAATATCTTGAATCACAAGGAGTAGACGTAGATCACGGCCTAGAATTACTAGGAGATATGGAAACATATGAAATGATTCTTGATGAATTCTTAAATAACATAGACGAAAGACTAAATAAATTAACTACAACATTAGAACAAAAAGACATGCCAAACTTTGCTATAGAAGTACATGCATTAAAGAGTGATGCAAAATATCTAGGATGTATGACATTAGCTGATATAGCATATAAATATGAAATGGCTAGTAAAGAAAATAATATAGGAGAAGTCGAAGCAGGTTTTGCTGGATTAAAAGAAGAAACCGAAAAAGTAGTAAAGATTATAAAAAACTATTTAGGAAAATAAAATAAGGAGTGTTGAATATGAATAAAACAATAAGAGTATTAATTACAACTTTTGCCATATTAGTAAGTGCAACTTTAATATATACAACAACCTTATTGGCTACAAACGACTACGAAGAAACTGTAATTGAAAATACCGAAACGAAAGAATTAGAAACAATAGGTAATATAACACCTAGAAATTATATATTAATAGGTACAGAATGCTTTGTAGTCGGTGCCATAATATCATTAATAATATTTACTTCAAGTTTTCAAAAAGATATAAAATCATCGCTGAATAGTAGTATTAAAATAGCAACATTTATATTATTAACCTTTATAATTAGAACAATTATTCAAACTCCAATCTATTTAATTATAAAATTAGAAATAGATAATACAATTGCCGCTAAAGAAACAGAATTAGAAAAAACAATTGGAGCTCAAATATATAATGATACTAAAGAAATAAATTTATCAAATTATAATACTGAAAATATAACTATTAAAGAAGAAGGAGAATATACCTTAACAGGTAGTTATAATTATGTAATACATATAGATGCAAATGGACCCGTTATATTAAATTTAAATTCAGTTTCAATTGATACAGCTATAAGTGGAGCAGTAATTAATAATAAAACTAATAATGATTTAACAATAAACTTATTAGGAGGTTTAACAAATTCATTCAAATCAACTAATAATGGTTCCAGTGATTATAATGGAATAATATCTTCACAAGGAGATTTAGTAATTAATGGAGATGGAATACTTAACATAGAAACTTTAAAACCAAATGGATCAGGAATTTATTGTTCAAATAGTTCAGTAGAAATAACAAGTGGAATAGTAAACATAAATTCAAAAAGTGTTGGTATTCAATTACAAGAATCAAAAAATCAAAATGAAGATATCCCTAATAATGAAAAGAATCAAATGAGAATGAAAGGTGGATCATTATATATATTAGCTGGAAAAGAAGCAATAGAAACACCTAATCCAGTTGTAGTAGAAAGAGGAATAGCTTTCTTAGAAAATAGTAAAGTAAGTAGTAATGAAATATCTTTTGATATAAAAGATGGAACATTAATTGCAACTAATTACCAAATAGCTAGTTTAGTTGATTCCGAAAAAAATCCAAGTCAATCAGTATTATTAAGATTTGATTTAACATCAAGCCCAGTAGAAAAAGGAAGAATTATGTCTTTAAAAACACAAAGAAATAATTCAAATATTTCATTTATAACAAGAACTGATACAAATATAGTATTAATTAGTGATAAAAAATTACAAATTGGTGATATAATATCATTATATAAAGATGGAACTAATAACGGTATACTAATAAATAATGTATACTATAATGGTAATTATGTCCCTGGTGTAGAAGCATTAAAAAACAGAATTAATTTCACTATTACCAATAAAATTAGCGAATTTAGTTAGGATGATCAAAATGAAAAAAATATTAATACTATTTATATTAACATTAATACCACTAAGAGTATATGCAGAAGAATTTGCAAAATATAATGTAAAAATAACTGATGAAAATGGAGCAATTGCATATAACGAAAGTGGAGAACCACAAATCTTACCATATGAAGAAATATTAGAAGTAATTAATACGGTAACAGAAAATGAAAAAGAATATTTAATAGTAAAAGATATTAATGGTTATCAATTTAAAATAGAACCAAAATATGTAAATAATTTAGAAGAAATAGAAGCAAGCGATCTTAATTCATCAAATGAAATTTCAGTTGATCTTGCTGGTAAACAAGAACAAGAAATAGGTGGTACAAAAATATCATCCGATGATATAGTAGCTCCTACACAATTAAATTGGGTAGAACTAGTACTAATAATAGTTGGTGGTGGTGTAACATTATCATTTGTAATAATCGCTATAAAAAATAGAATATTACTTAAGAAAAATCAAACACCAACAATTACACAATAAATAAAGGATTAATAATCCTTTTTTTCATGATATAATTATATTTACGAAAGGAAGAACTATATGTATAATATTATATTTGTTTGTTATGGCAATATCTGCCGTTCACCAATGGCAGAAATGATATTAAAAGACTTAATATATAAAAATAGTAAAAGATATTTATTTAATTGTATATCAAGATCTACATCTATAGAAGAAATAGGTAATAATATGTATCCAAAAGCTATAGATATATTAAATAAATATAATATTACAATAGAATCACATATAGCCAAACAATTAAAAAAAGAAGATTATGATAAATATGATTTAATAATCGGATTTGAAACGAGAAATATAAATGATATAAAAAAAATTATAGGAGAAGATCCCTATAATAAAGTACATTTATTAGGAGAATATCTAGATAATAGAGAAATAGCAGATCCATGGTATACAGACGATTTTGAAACAGCATATAATGATATAAATGAATGTATTCATTCAATGTATAATAAATTAGTAGAGGAGGCTAAAAATAATGCAATTTAAAGAAAAACTATCTTTAGTACCTCATAAACCAGGTTCATATCAAATGAAAGATAAAAACGGAACTATTATCTATGTAGGAAAAGCAAAAGATCTACATAAAAGATTATCTTCATACTTTAATAGAACACATACAGGAAAAACAGCTAAAATGGTTTCATTAATAAATGATTTTACTTATATAGTAGCATCCTCAGAATTAGAAGCATTTATTATCGAAATAAACTTAATTAAAGAATATAATCCTAAATATAATATAATGCTTACAGATGATAAATCATACCCATATATAGAATATATTAATAAACCATATCCATCATTAAAAGTAGTAAGATATCTAAATATAAAGAAAAAAGATAATAAAATACTATTTGGTCCATATCCTAATGCTTATGCAGCAAAAAGAATAGTTAATTTAATAAATAGATTATATCCATTAAAAAAATGTAATGGAGATAAAAAAGAATTATGTTTATATTATCATATACATGAATGTTTAGGATATTGTATAAAGAAACCAGATCTAGAACAAATAAAAGAAATGGAAACAGAAATATTACAATTCTTAAAAGGTAATGATGAAATAATAAAAAATAAATTATTACAAAAAATAAATACCTATTCAGAAAATATGAATTATGAAATGGCATTAGAATTAAAAAAAGAATTAGAATATATAGAAATAGTATTGTCTAAACAAAAAGTTGAATTACATGACTTTGTTAATAGAGATGTAATAGCATACTATATAGATAAAGGATATATATCTATAGAAACATTATTTATAAGAAACGGAAAACTATTAAATCATCGTAATGAAATATATCCTATTTATGAAGAAGAATTTGATGAATTAGAATCATATATAGCAAGATTCTATCAAAGACATGAAATACCAAAAGAAGTTCTAGTACCATCTGGTATTAATATAGATAATTTAAAACAAATAATTAATACTAACTTTATAATTCCTCAAAAAGGAGTTAAAAACGAATTAATAAAAATGGCATATGATAATGCAAAATTAAATTTATATAATAAATTAGAAGAAATCCAACATCAAGAAGAAAGAACAAATAAATCTAATGAAGAATTAGCTAAATTATTAAATATGGACCAAATAAATAGAATAGATATCTTTGATAACTCTAATCTATTTGGTGATTTCTCAGTATCAGGTATGGTAGTTTATATAGATGGTCTACCAGCTAAAAAAGAATATCGAAAATATAAAGTATCATTTGAAAAAAATGATGATTATAATACAATGAAAGAAATTATATATAGAAGATATCAAAGAGCACTAGTAGAAAAAACACAATTACCAGAATTAATAATAATGGATGGTGGCGAAAACCAAATAAGAGCTGCTCAAGAAATACTAGAATTATTAAATCTAAATATAAAAGTAATTGGTTTAAAAAAGAACCAAAAACATAGAACTAATGATTTAGTAAATAGTGATTTAACTACTATAGAACTAGATAGAACATCAAATGTCTTCCATTATTTAACAAGAATGCAAGATGAAGTCCATAGATTCGCTATTAATTATCATAGAACAATAAGATCTAAAGGATCTATAAGTAGTATCTTAGATAATATAGAAGGAATAGGAACTTCTAGAAAAAAGGCCTTAATAAAAAAATTTGGTTCTGTAACTAAAATGCGTAATGCATCGATAGAAGAATTAGAAAGTGTAATACCAACTAATATAGCAATAGAATTAAAAAAATATTTAGAAGAAAAAAATAATCAAACTAAAGGAGAAGAAAAATGAAAAAAGAATATACAATACCTAAAAAATTACTAGGTGGTAAAAGAAAAGATGTAATATCATGGGATGAAGACTTTATGTTACATGCCGTAGTAGCATCTTCAAGAAGTAAAGATCCTAATAGTCAAGTAGGAGCTTGTATAGTAGGAAAGAATAATAGAATACTATCACTTGGTTATAACGGAGCTCCAAATACATGGGATGATAATAATTTTCCATGGGAAAGAGATAATAAAGAAGCAAAATATAATAAATATCCATATGTTATTCATGGTGAAATGAATGCCTTATTAAATTATAAAGGAGACAATAAAGACTTAGAAGGAGCAACTGTCTACGTAACATTATTTCCTTGCCATGAATGTGCTAAATTCTTAGCACAAGCAGGAATAAAAAGAATAGTATATCTATCAGATAAATATAATGGAACAGAAGATAATATCATGAGTAAAACATGTATGGAATATTGTGGAATAGAATATCAAGAATTATCTACTGATCTACAAAAAGACTATATGGTATCATTAAAACCAGATACAGGAATAAAAAGAGTTGATAAATAATGAATATAAATGATTTTAATTATGAATTACCCCAAGAATTAATAGCTCAAACACCATTAGAAAAAAGAGATACATCTAAATTATTAGTATTAGATAAAAATAATGGTAATATAGAACATTCTCACTTTAATCATATAATAGATTATCTAATACCAGGAGATGTCTTAGTATTAAATGATACAAAAGTAATACCAGCAAGATTAATAGGAGAAAAAGAAGAAACTAAAGCTGTAATAGAACTATTATTATTAAAAGATATAGGTAATGATACATGGGAATGTTTATCAAGACCAGCTAAAAGATTAAAAATAGGTACAATAGTATCATTTGGTAACGGTATACTAAAAGCAGAAATAGTAAAGAAACTAGATGAAGGATTAGTTCATGCAAAATTAATCTATAATGGAATCTTAATGGAAATACTAGATAAATTAGGTACAATGCCATTACCTCCATATATCCACGAAAAATTACAAGATCAAACTAGATATAATACAGTATATGCTAAAATAGAAGGAAGTGCAGCAGCTCCAACTGCTGGACTTCATTTCACTAAAGAATTGCTTAATGAAATAGAAAAAAAAGGTATTATTATTACCTATGTAACATTACATGTAGGATTAGGAACCTTTAGACCAGTAGAAGTTGAAGATATTAAAGATCATAAAATGCATACAGAATACTATGTAATGCATAAAGAAACTGCCGATATCTTAAATAAAGCTAAAGAAGAAGGAAGAAGAATAATAGCTGTTGGAACTACTTCAACACGTACTTTAGAAACAATTGCTACTAATAATAATGGTAGATTTATTGAAACAAGTGGCAATACAAATATATTTATTTATCCAGGCTACGAATTTAAAGCTATAGATTGTTTAATAACTAATTTCCATTTACCAAAAAGTACATTAGTAATGTTAGTATCAGCTCTAGCAGGAAGAGAACATATCTTAAATGCATATCAAGAAGCAATAAATAATAAATATAGATTTTTCTCATTTGGTGATTCAATGTTTATAACAGATCATAAAGAAAAAAACATATAGTATAATATATAGTATAAAATTGACTATAAATAGTAAAAGTGTTAATATAAACCCCATGAAAAAAGGGGTTTTTATTATGTCTAATACAAGAACTTCAAGGGTAAAAAGAAACAAAAAAAGAGCATATGTACGATCTGCTATAGCTGGATTACTAGTATTTGGTACTTTAATAACTGGAGCTAAAGTAGCAGCTAAAGTAGTAACTCTTCATGTTGAATCAAGTCCTGATTATACAATAGAAAATACAATAGGTTACAATAATATAGGAGAATATTATAATTTTAATGTACATTCAAATAACTTTGTAATCTTAAATATAAATAGAGATAACGTAGATATAACATCACTAAGAGCAAAATTAGAAAAATGTAATGAATTAGGTATATCAGTTGGTTTAGTATTAGAAAGTAATGTAGAAAATATATCTGATTTATATTTAGATTTTGATTATATTCAAGCAATAATTACAGAATATGATATAGATCTACCTATTTATTTAAATATAGATCAAATAATGGAAAATAGAAATCTAAATAATCAACAAAAACAAGCAATTATAGAAGAATTTGTTAATCGTGCAGAATCAGCAAAATTATATTATGGATTTAATGGAACAGATACTAATATAACAAATTGTAATAAATATATATATAATTTAACTAATCATCAAGTATATTTAATACAAGAAGGACCATATATTGAATATCAAGGAAGCCATACTATTACAAAAGATCTAGATGGCTTTATAAAATCAAATAATGATATATCAATATCAAATGCAAATAAAAATGCTATAGTAATACCAGCTAAATATACGGTAAAAAGAGACGATACATTAGAAAGTATAGCATTAAGATTTGGTATATCTATTAATGATTTATTAAGATATAACCAAATAAATGAATTAATACCAGATACAGAAATAAAAATACCAAATCTATTTGAATCAGTAGATATAAATAATAGTAGAGTAGCATATAACTTTGCAATAGCAAGAGGTATAGATATATCAAACTATCAAGATATAATTGATTGGGATAGAGTACAAGAAACATCTGATTACTGTATTATAGGTGTAGCAAGAGATCAAAGAGAATACTCACAACATAAAGGAAAATTCTTATCTACATCAATAGAACAAATAGTAGAATGTTCTAAAAGAAATATTCCTATAGGATTATATTTTAGTATAGAAGAAGATATGAAAATATCTGTCTATGAAGAAAGAATGGAAGCTTATTTAACTAAAATAGATACAGAACTACAAACAAGAGGAATATCTATTAATAAAGCTAATATACCTATATTTATAAATTTCCAAAATTATTATAAATATAATAATTATTATGAAATAATGGAAGCTGTTAAAAGAGTAGCAATACGTCACGGATATACTCATGTAGGATTATATTGTAATGAATATATGTTAGATCAAATAGTAGAAAAATTAGAAACTATAGATGGACAAAAAGTAGATATAAATCAAACAGGATATTTAATATGGCGTGCAGGTGGTAGTCAATACTACTCAACAGAAGAACAAAATATTGGATTAGCAGATTTATCTGAACCTACTATTGAAAGAAGAAAACCATATAGTATAGATATAGAACAAGTAACTAATGTATGTACAGATGCAGGAGCAGCTAACTATTTAGGTCATTGTGACGTATCATATTTATTTAATAGTGAAGTATTTAATAATACAATAACTTCTCATATATATAATAATGGAGATAATACATATACATTAGAATATGATTTATCTAATTATAGAAATATACCAATAAGTAAAATATTATATATAATAAGTAATGTATTAGCAGGATTATATGGAATACTAGCAATTTCTGTAATAGGTACAACATTATATGTAAAATTAGAGAGAAAAAAAGAGTATCAAAATACACAAGAAAATAATCAACCAATAAAAAAATAGAAGAATAACTTCTATTTTTTTTATCTTAAAATAGGATTAACATCAAATGGTAATTCAATATCAGGAGCAAACTTTCTTCTATAAAATTCTTCAGTAGCCCAAGCTTTATGTGAAACAAAACCAAATTCAGTATCCATAAATTCAAATAATTTACCAAAATTACCAGCTTCACTATAAGTCTTTAATATAGATAAATTTGGATCTAATGTTAAAATAAAGAATAATAATTGTTCACTCTTATTACGTAAATGTAATAAATCCCTTTGTCTTAAAATATGAAATAATGTAGTAGAATAATCAAAACTATCACTTATAGAAAGATAATCTTGAGCAACTTCATTTATTTCTTCAAATCTTTCTTGAGAAACACTACTAAAGTTTTCTACTTTATTAAACATAAATGATAAAAAGTAACCATAATCAATTTTTGAATCACTAACTAAACTAATATGTTTAACAAAAGTATTAAAATAAGCTTCTTCATATTTAATTATATGTGGATCATAAGTTCCAATTTGATCTCTAATAGAAGAAATCATAGCATTCTTAATAATAGCAACACTATCATTATATTCAGCTTCATCTAATTTCTTTTCTGTCTCATCTCTTGTATCTTTTACAAAAGGAATAGGTGTTGGTTTCTTAGGAAATTGAGTAGCAATATATGTATAAAATGCATTTAAATCAGGATCTAAAGTAAGAATTAAAAATAATATTCTTTCATCATAAGATTTTAATTTAAAATGAACATTAGGAGCAATTAAATAATTTAATATAGCAACATAATCTCTCAACTTTCCAGAAAAACCACTATTTTGTTTACTTAATTCTGGTAAATATTTTTTAAATCTTTCTGCTTCTTGATCAACTCTAATATAAGTATCTTCATCAATAGAATCAAAGTTCTCAAAAGAACTATCTCTTTGAAATAATCTATCTGCTTTCCAAAAAGTATAATTAGAAATATCAGTCATAAAACCCCTCTTTTCACACAAGTTAATAATATAAACAATATTTTAAAAAAAAGCAACTTTTTATGTTATAATCATATAGAAAAAGGGAAGATTTCTATGAAAATAAAATATAATTTAATAAAAGAAGAAAAAAATACTAATGCTAGATTAGGTACTATAGAAACTAATTACGGAACATATGAAACACCAATGTTTATGCCAGTAGGAACACAAGCAACAGTAAAAACATTATCTGTAGAAGAATTAAAAGATGTTCATGCAGGTATTATATTATCAAATACTTATCATTTATGGTTAAGACCAGGAGAAGATATAGTAGATAAAGCAGGTGGCTTACATAAATTTATGAATTGGAATGGACCAATTCTTACAGATAGTGGAGGATTCCAAGTATTTAGTTTATCTAAACCAAAAGATATAACAGAAGAAGGCGTTAAATTTAAAAATCATTTAAATGGTGATAACTTATTATTAACACCTGAAAAAAGTATTGAAATTCAAAATAAATTAGATAGTGATATAGCAATGTCTTTTGATGAATGTGT